>Ga0209929_1000512_pt1 | contig 14340 bp, 23 predicted proteins | sample SalPon2_C_H2O_MG_2_FD_185731 | JGI IMG/M metagenome (GOLD analysis project Ga0209929, IMG submission 185731) | Salt pond water microbial communities from South San Francisco under conditions of wetland restoration - Salt Pond MetaG SF2_C_H2O_MG... ... | reverse complement strand
GCACATCCCTCTCGCTGGTCCGGCTTGTCGTCGGGCGTGATGCTGTTGTGATTGGTGGCTATCACAATCAGCGGGAGGGTGTTTTACACAAAGGGAATAGCGATGGTTAAAGTAGGGGACAAAGTGAGAGTGAAAGAGGGTCAAGGTTCGCCTGAAGCGTGGTGGGGTCTCACAGACGGGAGTGTGCATACGGTCGTGTCTCTTCATGATGGTGGGGAGTTCGTAAAGGTTGGAGGTGCCGACCTCCACTGGCTCAAGGATCGGTTTGAGATGGCGGAGCAAAGCGGCCTAGCAATCGCACAAGAATACATCGCCGCATCGCTCGAATTCGATGCTATCGAGAAACGGCGAGACGCGGCAGAGCAAGAGTTGAAAAGGTACTACGACTCTGAGGAGTACCCGCTTGCTGCCGACTTGGACGGGCAACTCTACATCATCACATCAGCAGACACAGGCATCGTCTCGAAGGCGACGGTGGCACGGTGAGTCTGCCACACGACTGCAAGCGGTGCGGGCTGTGCGTCCATGCGTGTGACTGTTTTGAGAAGGGCTATACGCAACCGAAAGCAGAAGGCTACCCAAGAGACGACTTACCAACAGCATTGGAAATCTGGAAGGAAAGGAAACGCGATGACGAAAGCGGCAATCAGATGGGCGAACAACAAAGCCAAAGCGAAACACAGAGTACGGGCGTGCGAGATTGATACGCAACTCGATTTGGATGCACGGAAGGTTCCGATTGAACTTGCCGAACGTCCGACGAGTGCGAGACCGGGTGAGTATCGCAAGGTTGTGATTATCGCGGCTCGTTACAGATATGGACTTCCGTTGCAGCACCCGATGGATTGTGAAGGGGCGATTTACTGCGAGAACGGTCAATACTCAAAAGCATAGAAAGCGGGACGAGATGTTAGTTAATAGATGCAGTGACGAGGAATACAACTCAGGTCAAGTCTGGATTGATCTAGAACGCATGACCGACATTAAGAAAGCCAAAGACGACGACGGGATGGAGCTACTGTGGAATGAGCGTTATGGAGAGGTAACTCCAGATTGGTCAGAGTCTCCTGCATTACTATTCGGGACTTCGGTTCACAATGCGGTTCTGCTGGGCGAAAGTGACTTTGGGTTACAGGAACACGATGGGCGGACCAAGGAAGGCAAAGCGGCCAAGGCAAAGGCAGCGGAAGAAGGTATTCGCCTGGTGAATAAGGCTGAGTATGAACGCCTTACGTCCTTCATTACCAAAGCGATTGCCATGTTCATGCAAGAGTACGGCAGTACCCCCAACCTTGACAACTCATGGCTCACAGAAGTTGCCGTGTCTGGTGAGTACAGCGGAATGGGATTGAAAGCCAAACTCGACGCCTACCGCGATGAAACGATTATCGACCTGAAATCAATCGGTCAATGGCCAGATGGTGGGCGATTTCTGGGTCATATCGACAAGTACGGTTATGCGGAATCAGCATGTGGATACGTCAATGTTGCCCGACAAGCCGGACTAGAGGTGAGGGAATATCGCTGGCTGTTTGTCGAATCTAAATCACCGTTCCGTGCAAGGTGGGTGGTAGCTCCTGATTGGATGCTAGAAGACACATGGCCTGTTCTCGAAAAATGCTATCAGAACATGATGAGATTGGAATCGTTTGTCCCACCGACTCACGTTGAATTACAGAACGAAACGTGGTGGCAGTATCGATACGGCACAGAAGTGTCTCTGGAAGGAGTGGAAGAATATGCAGAGTAAGGAATTTGAGGGCCGTTCAGCCGAGATGAAGAAGCCTACGCCTTGGTTGGCGTCTGAGGACATTATGGGCGTCTTTCCTGTGACCGTCACTGTCGATGGCTGCTTTCTCCACAAGGGGGCAGAGTTTGACGGTGGGCGTAAAGAGGATGTTTACGCCATGAAATTCACCGGTAAGGATAAGCAGCTCGTTCTGAACTCCACAAACCGAAGAACGATGGTGGACATGTTCGGGGTCAACGTCAACGACTGGAAGGAAAAGAAAATCGAACTGACAGTCGTTGACTGCAAGATGATGGGCAAGAACGTCAAGGGAATCAGAATTGTTAACAGAACGGAGACAAAATGAGTACCACAGAAATCGTATTAACACCAAAAGAGCAAAGAGAATACAAGACTCGCACGGAGTCAATTAAACAGGGTATCACTTCTGTTGCTCAAGACTTGAAATACGTTCGTGATAACAAGCTGTATCGCCATGAGTATGAGACGTTTGAGAAGTATGTTGCTTTGGAGTTTGAGAAGACTCGGCAATGGGCATACCAGCAGATCGGGCATGTTGAGGTCATTCAGAATGTCAACCATGGTAGACAAATCCCTGAACGCCAGACGCGGGAATTGAAGCAACTGCCTGACGAAGAACAACCAGAAGCCTACGAGCAAGCGACCAACGCTGCCAAGTCCGAAGGCAAGGAAAAGCCTACCACCAAACATGTTAAGGAGGCTGTGAGTCAACGCAAGAACGCTCTGAGCGGTGTGTACGAACCTCCCGCGAAGGAGCCGAAGCGAGATTTGACAGGGCCGGATCCGAAGGAGTTCCACACCTACATTGGTCAGGCGATGCGGTTCCTGGACCGCTACTACGGTCATCACAAAATGAAGGATGACCCGCAAGTGGAAGAGATACGCGATTCGCTCGGTGATGCTGCTGGCAAGCATGGGGAACTTGTGGGGGATTTGTCATGAATGATTATCAAAGTTTTATTGAGTCAAAAACTCAGCTTGCGAACGCGGGCGGGTTTGATCCGGTTTGGATGCCTGACTTCCTGTTTGACTTCCAGAAGACTCTCGTTGAGTGGTCAGTCCAGATGGGCCGTTCTGCGATCTTCGCGGATTGCGGCATGGGAAAAACGCCGATGCAATTGGTTTGGGCACAGAATGTCGTCCAGAAAACAAACAAGCCAGTACTCCTCCTTACGCCTCTTGCCGTCTCTCAGCAGACGGGGAGGGAGGCTGATAAGTTTGGGATTGAAACGCATGTCAGTCGAGATGGAAAGCACTCAGGTGGTATCGTCATCACTAACTATGAGATGCTTCACCATTTCGACCCGGCTGATTTCTCAGGCGTTGTCTGTGATGAATCGTCTATCCTGAAATCATATTCGGGAAAGACGCAAAAGCAGATCAGTCGGTTCATGCTCAAGATTCCTTATCGGCTGCTTTGCACAGCGACAGCGGCTCCGAATGATTACATCGAATTAGGGACATCATCCGAAGCGTTGGGAGGCATCACGCATACTGAGATGCTGAGACGTTTTTTCAGAATGCTGGACGATAAGGGGCAGAAAAAAGAGAGACGATTACAGGCCGAAGCTGATGACGAAGTTGCCCGCAATCCGAACTATTATAAGAAGCTGTCATACCGGGTCAGTCAGTCAATTGGTCAATACCGATTGAAACATCACGCGATTGGTCAGTTCTGGCGTTGGGTGACATCCTGGGCAAAGGCTTGCCGTAAGCCTTCTGATCTGGGGTTCAGCGATGAGGGTTATATTCTCCCAGAACTTATCGAGAATTATCATTTGGTCGAATCTGAGAAAGCTCCAGCCGGTTGCTTGTTTGCCAAGCCAGCCTTCGGGCTTCGGGAGGAGAGAGAAGAGAGGATGAGGACTCTTGACGAGCGATGTGAAAAAGTTGCGTCACTTGTTGATCATAGCGACCCGTCAGTGATTTGGTGTCACTACAACCCGGAAGGCGATCACCTTGAGGAAGTTGTTCTTGATTCAGTTCAGATATCTGGCAGGACGCCGGACGAAAAGAAGATTGAAATTTACGAAGCGTTCCAATCCGGTCAGATTTCAAACCTGATTATCAAACCGAAGATCGGAGCATGGGGACTCAACTGGCAGCACTGCAATCACGTTGTCACATTCCCGTCACACTCCTACGAGCAATACTATCAGAGCGTTCGGCGTTGCTGGAGATTCGGTCAAGAGAGACCGGTTCGATTAGATGTGATCTCAACAGAGGGGGAAGAGAGAACACTCAAGAACATGACCGAAAAGGCAAGGCGTGCTGATTTGATGTTTGAAATGATGATCCGCGAGATGAATGATTCTCAGTCTATCGATTTAACTAATAATTACACCAATAAAGAAAGCATCCCATCATGGCTGTGAGCGAACAAGTAATTACAGAGGACTATGCGATTTACAACGGCGATTGTGTCGAGGTCATGGAGTCCCTTCCCGACTCGTCAATTGACTTCTCAGTTTACAGTCCACCATTCGCGGGGCTTTATCAGTACAGTAGCGATCCTCGTGATATCTCGAACTCAATCGACCATGACGAGTTCTTCGATCATTACGGATACTGTATTTCTGAGGTGGCGAGACTGACCAAGCCGGGAAGGATTTCAGCGGTTCATTGTATGGACATCCCTCTCAGCAACAGTGGTTGTGATGCTATGTTTGATCTTCCTGGTCGGATTATCACAGAGCATGAAAACCGGGGCTGGGTTTATGGTGGTCGTCGTGTCATTTGGAAAGAACCGTTGATGGTCCGCAACCGGACTATGATGAAGTCTCTGCACCACAAGACGTTGTGCGAGGACTCCACGAAAACGTCAATCGCAAACGCTGATTATCTGCTAATGTTTCGCCGAAAGGGGGAGAATCAAGTTCCCGTCATTCACGAAACTGGACTGCTACACTACGCTGGTGAGCGGCAAATCCCGAAAGAGCTTCATCAGTACCGAGGCATGGAAGGCGACCAAAAACTGAATGCGTACTCTCAGTGGATATGGAGAAACTACGCTTCATCAGTTTGGATGGACATCAGGATCGACGAGACGCTTGGCAGCAACGCAGGCCACATGAGCTATGCTCGTGCCGATGGCGACGATGATGACGATAAGCACATGCACCCGTTGCAACTTGATGTGATTGAACGGGCTGTGCAGATGTGGTCAAACATTGGCGAGACGGTTCTGACTCCATTCATGGGTGTTGGTTCCGAAGTCTATCAGCCGGTCGTGATGGGCCGTAAGGCTATCGGTATCGAACTCAAGTCGAGCTACTACAAACAGGCGGTCAAAAATCTGGAAAGAGCGGTCGAGCTTCGGGAGCAAAAGACGCAGGAGCAGCCGACCTTATTTGATGAAGCAAGTGCATAAACACTAAATGTAACACACAGAAACGACAATAACGGAGTCAAAAATGAGTACCGACCTAACACCATCACAGCGTGACGAGTTTGATGCACGCTGCCAACTCATGGACCACCAGCACGAAAAGATGTGCGAGTACGGCAATGAGTTCATCGAGAACGCCTTGCATATTCGGGAGAATAAGCTGTATCGGGGCATTTACAAGACATTCGACGAATTCATGCAAACCAGATTCAATAAGACGCGACAGTGGCTTTCTCAGCAAAAGGCAAGAATCGAGGTTCTCGATAATCTCTCTATCGAATCAATCGGGGTCAGTTGTGCCCTGGTTCTTGCTCCTCTTGGCCCTGAGGAACAGAGGGATGCGTGGTTGGGTGCAATAAGAACCTTCGACACGTCGAGTCCTACTGTAGCCCACATTAAAGACTCCGTTCAGAGATTGGGTGATAGCAAGGACACCATAAGCATGGGTTGGGTGTATGTCATCTATAACGGATATGACGCATACAAAATAGGCTCAACCACAAGGAGGGAAATTGATAGCAGGGTGTCAGAAATGCAGACAGCAAATGCTCGGAAGTTGGAGGTCGTGGCGGCTATAGAAACGGAAAACCCCAGGGGTTTAGAAACAGAGATACAGCGTGAATTCAAGGACAAGAGAACTTTTCAGGGCGGAAGCGAATGGTTCCTTCTGAACCATGAGGATCTGCGGGAAATTCTACTTAACTACGGAGACGAAAAATGGGCACGGAACTAGCAGCACTGACAGAGACAGAGTTCAGGGATTACGGCGTTCGCAAGAACATTATCCGCACTGAACTAGAGCAGATTGGGACAGCCACAACCCGAATCGGTGAAGAGCTTGAGTATATAAGGGAACATAAGCTCTACCGGCAAGAGTACGGCACGTTCGCTGGGTTTGTTCAGACAGAGTACGGAAAGACAGCTCAGTGGGCCTACGCTCAATTAGAGCATATTCAGGTTCTGACAAACCTTCAAAATGTAAAGTCAACTTTACAAAATCCATCACCGTCTATCTCACACGAACTCGCCAGTCTACCCGACGAAGAACAGGCAGACGCATACGCCGAAGCCACAGAGAAAGCAGAAGCCAAAGGCAAGGAACGTCCGACCACTAAAGATGTTAAGGAAACCGTAAAGGCGAGGAGGAACGCTAAGGGTGGGGAGTATAAGCCACCTGAGACTCCGAAACAGACTGTGCCGGTTGGCCCTAATCTGAAGGAGTTCGACAGGCTCTTGGGTGCTGCGATTCGGCACTATGACGCCTGTGCCACTCACTATAAGTGGACTGCCAAGGTTGAGCATGAGGACTTGCTTGAAGCGGCCGGCACTGTTTCTGAGAAGTATGCCGAGTTGGTGGAGGGCATGGAATGAACCCACTATGGCCACATCAAGAACGCGGTCTCTCACAGCTTGAATCTCTCATTATGCAAGGTGAGCGGGACATCACAATCGCTGCACCAACAGGTGCGGGGAAGTCTCGCATGATGGCAGATGCGACAAAGTTTACACGGCTTGGCGTAGGCTTCTTCTGCGTTCGTCGCACACACACTGAGAATATCCGAGACGCACTGGAGCAATACGGGTACACGGTGGGAGTTCGTGCGTCTGGTTATGAGACGGACAAATATTGGGAAGAACGTATCCAGATTGGTTCGATTCAGACCGAAGCGGCGAGGCAAGAGAAGCCGGGCTATATGCGACCTGAGTTCCATATCATCCAGAAGGACGAAGCACACCTACAGAACAATCCACAGGCTGACTCGGTTCTCGATTCTCACCGTGAGGATGGGGCGATTATCCTGAACTGGACGGCAACCCCGCTTGGAATCTATCGACCAGGCATGAAGCTGATTGTCGCAGGGATGAACAGCGAACTGAGGAAGACCGGCGCACACCTGCCCTGTCATGTCTATGCACCGTCCGAGATTGATATGTCTCACGTTAGGAAGGTCAAGATTGGTGAGGACTTCACGAGCGGTCAGCTCAAGGGGATTATTTCTCAGCAGGTCGTCGGGAATATCATTGAGCATTACAACCGCCTGAACCCTGAGCAGAAGCCGTGCATGGTGATGGGGCCGGATGTTAAAGGGGCGTTGTTCATCGCACAGCAGTTTGAGGATGCGGGGATTCCAGCGGCATCGGTTGACGGTTCAGAGGTCTGGTATCGCGGTCGTCGGATGAAGTCCACACCTGAGAACCGGGCGATGGTGGAATCAGATTTGAAGTCGGGAAAACTCAAGGTTCTCTGCAATCGGTTTGTGTACCGGGAGGCGGTGGATATCCCTGAGCTGTACCACCTGATTCTTGCCTGCCCGATTGGTTCTATCTTGTCCTACATTCAGACGGTCGGGCGTGTTCTGAGGAATCATTCGAGTCTCGACCATGTGATTGTTCAGGACCACGGGGGGAACTGGCATCGTCACGGTTCACCGAACGAAGACAGAGACTGGGAGACATACTGGCAACTGAATCCAAGCGTGATGACACAGGTTCGGAGTGAACAGCATCGAGACCATAACAGCGGTGAAGATGGTGTTCCAGAGCCTATCTGCTGTCCGAAGTGCCAAGCGATTCGCAGCGGTGGAATCTCCTGCTGGAAGTGTGGAGAACAGGCGAAACGGTCCATGCGTCCCGTGATACAGAAGAACGGAACGCTGAAAGAGATGCCGGGCGTAGTGAATAAGCCGAAGCGGAAAGCACCAGATAAACCGCTACTCATCAGAGAGTGGGAACGGTGTGTGATGCGGTGCAAGAACTCAGACAGGACTCTAGCACAGGCACGCGGATTGTTTGCCTATGAGAACAAAGGAATGTATCCGCAAAAGCATTGGCCGTTCATGCCAGCTAACCGCATTGATTGGTCACGGAAAGTTAAAGACATTGAACGCGGGAGGCTCAATTGAAAGTCCTTATAAGCTGCGAGCAGTCAGGCGTTGTACGTGACGCATTTCGCAATCTCGGTCACGATGCCTGGTCGTGCGACACAGAACCAACTCGCAGACCTGGTCCACATTACGAGTGTGACGCTAGGTTGGCTGTGACAAAACAGAATTGGGATTTAATGATAGCTCACCCACCCTGCACTTACCTATGTAATAGCGGTGTTCGATGGTTGCACGAAGACGCTAAGCGGTGGTTGCATTTATTTGAGGCCGCTGACTTCTTCTGTGAATTACTGGAAGCGGATGTGCCACTGATATCAGTCGAGAATCCACAGATGCACAAGTACGCGAAGCGGCTCGTTGGCCGTGGTCCTGACCAATACATACAGCCGTACCAATTCGGGCATGGGGAAACTAAGAAAACTGGATTGTGGCTCAAAGGACTGCCTGGGCTTAAACCAACAAACGAAGTGGATGGAAGGCATGGGAGGATACACCGTATGCCACCTGGCCCCGAACGCGGATATCTGAGAAGCATTACATATCAAGGGATAGCCGACGCAATGGCTGAACAGTGGGGAGGTCCGCTTGACTAGCAAGCTCGACGAAGCCGCTGAGAGACTTCGCAACTCGCACAACGAAATGTCACCCAGAGAGTTCAGAGAATGCTGCAATCTGACAAACGAGGACATTAAGGCGATATGCAAAGAGAATCCAGACATCACAATTTTGATGCACGTTCGGAAACCGCCTGCACCAGAACCGCAACCACCAGAACACAATCCCGAATACTCAATGCAGCAGGTCTTCGAGCGAATCACACCTGCGAGATTGAAGGAACTGCAAGCGTTACGAGTCGAGGGAATACTGAAGGGTTTGGTTGCCGAGATTGGCCAGTTGATGCACGAGGCTGGCGTCAACGGCGCGTACCTGGATGTGCCGCACGATTCACCAGTGATGAGTTCGTGGGAGTGGCCGGAGTTTCATACCCGCATTCATGTGAAGCGGGTTGGCGGTAAGTACAAGTTTGAACTGACAGGAGAATGGAATCTTGAAGCGAGGGAAACCAATTGAGCGAAAAACAGAGATTAAGCGAACTGAATTCAAACGCAAGCCACCAAAGAAGAATCGGGCCAAGCACAAACGAGTCCGCGATAAATACCGGGCAGAAAATCCCATATGTTTCTGGGATGGCTGCAACTCCCCTGCAACGGAAACAGACCACATCGTGCCAAAAGGTGGTGATAGTTACGAGCATGTGTATTTGTGGTTTCCCATCTGTCACCGACATCACTTACTGAAAGGGACCGATAACAAAAGATATGTATTAGAGCAGATTGAGATGCAGTTGAAGCGTGGATTGTACTTCGCAGACGCACGCGAAGAATACGAGTTTTTTGGGTTTAACATTTACTTTGACGGGAGAGACAGATGAGCAGTTACGAAGAGAAGCCAGGCGACATTACTATTTTCAGAAACGACAAAGCCACACCTGAGAACAGGCAGCCTGAATATCAAGGCACTTGGGTGAACGCACAGGGCGAGAAGTGCAATGTCGGTTTGTGGGTTCGGACGGCGAAGACATCGGGCAAGAAGTTCTTTTCTGGCCGGTTGGACCTTGAACCGTGGAATCAGGAATCCAACCAAACCCCACAAGCTGACCCGTTTCCAGCACCATCAGACGATGTACCCTTCTAAGGAGTGAGATATGAAGTACAGCATGACAGCTTATGAATGGGAACTCTTGCGGCGTCACTTACACAAGACCGCTCCTGACTTCCACCGTGCAATCCTGATACGTCAGAAGATTAGAGGGGCGACGAATAACCAGGGTTCTGAAGTGGTTATCGAGATTGAATTCACAGAAGCTCAGGGGGCGTACCTTGAGAATCACAGATTAGTTCTTAATTAACACCAGTTTTCTAAGAGATTGGGGTTGCGGAATCATTCTGGGTCTGGATAATTGATTTCGTTCACGCCTTCACCAATACTGAGATTTAGCCCACGTTTCTGGGGTCGTCAGTATTGGCGGCGTGAACACCCGGAGGCGTGGGCTTTTTCTATGCCCACGCTGAAGGCAGTGCGGTTGTCTGATAACCGGCATACATAGACCAACACGGACGGTCACACAAAACAGACAGTATGAAACCCGGTAGCGGAATGTTTGCAAAACACCCGGCAAGGATGGCGTGAATTCGCAAGCACACATCCGATTGAGTCGGTCAAAGAACTACCCAGGCTGTACTAAAAGCGTTTCTCTCTAGGGAGAAATGCGTACCGAGAATCGAACAATTAACCATTCAGGAGGCATAGCTATGGGAAACAACAGTCGGAAAGCCAGACGAGATAAAGCGTGCAGATTGACGTTCTTTGTGAAGATGTTCTGCGACACTCACGACTTGGACGCTGAATTCAACAACAACGGAAGGCATTGGATTGTTTGCGACCGTGATAGGCGTGTGGACTTCTGGCCATCCACCGGAAAGGTTGTGTTCAACTTGGATTATGACCATCCATTCAGCGTTTCGAGTGCTTTCACATTCCTAGAACTGATTAACGAGCGGTGGCGACCACGGTTTAACCCGCTGAATGAAGAATACGCTGACATCGTTGGATAGTTTGTGCGTCCGATATGCCCGTCAGGGGTAGTGACGCTTGAGAGTTATAGATTATTAGGGTTCTTGGAAGGGAAAGATATGAGCGAAGTTAGTATTAGCAGAGAGTGTTCCGGTTGCGGTAAACGTAAGAGGTTCGTCAAGAACAAATTTAGTACGTTCTTCGGGCTGCTGCTGACTGTGTTCACGCTTGGTTGGTTCCTTGTGTTCTGGATCCCGTTGATAGTGTGGCAGACATTCAGACCATTTCGCTGCGTAGATTGCGGGAGACCGAAGCGATAGAGTGAGGAACAAGCACAGAAACAGCTAGCAAAGGGGGTTGTATCATGCTGCACTACAAAGACCGAACCTTCTGCAACGAACGCTGCGGCAACACAGCCTGTCGCTATCGTCTCTCAGAGTGCGAATGCTTCGTTATAAACTACTAACAACAGAAGGGAGTGAGTAATGAGTGACTACATAAATTGGGACGCACTGAAAGCAGAGATTACGAAAGCCTTCATGCGTGCAGAGGTAACAAAGTGGTCAGAGGTTGCAGAGAAGACCGACATTGAATGGCTAAAACTTCGCAACGTGGGAACACACACGGTTAAGGGGATTCACGAAGAGTTGAGATCTCGTGGGTACGGCCAGGTTAATCATAGCGGGGAGTGGGTGAAGGAATCAGAGTCGCCTTCTGTTGATTTGCCTGTGTCTCTCCGAGATTACTTCGCAGCACATGCGTTGTCAAATACTATTGTGGAAGAGATATTCTATGTGAATTCAGAGCAAAGTGCCGATAAGGTTGCTGAATACGCATATGAAATCGCAGACGCAATGATGAAAGAAAGGGAGCAATCATGAGTGGCCCAAACGGAGAGCGATGCCTGAAATGTAGTTGGTGGCATCCATTAGAGGAACATCCCGAATACGCTATTTGCGTATTGCACACGGGACTAGCTCAGGAAAAGGCCGCAAGGATTAAAGGGGCCAAAAGCTATCAGACACGGCACGACTTTTACTGTAGTGAATTCAGGCAAAGGGAAACGGCGAATGACTAACAGTATCACAATCACCGTCCCAATCCCCAAGACAAACCCCAATTCAAACTTCGCAGGATGGGCAGCGAAAGCCGCTCATAAGAAACAGGACCGCGAGACAGCCAAGCAAGAGGCGATGATTGCCGTGGCTGAGTTGGGCGACTGGCAGGCGTACGGGTTCCCTTGGAAGTTCGCATCGGTCGGCGTGCATTGGTATCACAAGACATCGAACCATAAGGACCGGGATAACATTATCGCCAGCCTCAAAGCCACAATCGACGGTATCAGGTTGGCGGGATTACTGGTCGATGACGACGAGCTGACTTGGTGCAGTCCAGTACGATTAACTGACAAGAGCAATCCGAGAGTCGAGATTGTGATTGAACGATTAACCAGAGAGGAGGAGTGATGGATATTATTGAGTCAGGCGACGTTGTTGACCAGATGATTGTTGACGGCAAGAAGGTTGTTGACGAAGCGGTTAATCATGTCGTCAAGGAACTCAATAAGCCGATCTATGGAATCGTCGCGGCGTTCAGCGGTGGTGATGATTCTATTGTTGTGACTCACTTTGCGAATGAATACTTAGATGATTGCTGCACGTTCAACGCAGACACGATGACCGGATTGAAGCCAACTAGAGACCACATAGACAAGTGCATTGAGACATACAAATGGACTTCCGAGATAATTCAGGCCACAGCGGAAGGAATGCCGGGAGAATCAGGTACGGAATCAAACAAGTTTGTCCGCGATAATTGGAGGGAAGGAGAGACAGCGTATGAAGAGTATGTTCTAAATCACGGTTTCGGTGGTCCCGCAATGCATCCTCGGATGTTCCAGCGTCTCAAAGAACGTCCGTTAATGAAACTCAGGCGAAAGCTCGCAAATGGCGAGCGTGGTGGTCGAGTGATTGTCATCTCAGGGGTTAGGCATGATGAATCGGCTATTAGAGCAGGATATAAGCGGGCATGGCAGGACGTACCGAAGCAAGGGCTAACTTGGGTCAATCCGTTCTACTACCGAACAGCGGAAGACTTCGCGTTGTACCGAGACGAGTTCGGTCTGCCGAGAAATCCAGTCAAGCAGCGATGCGGGATTTCAGGAGAGTGTTGTTGCGGGACGTTCGGCAGCAAAGATGAGAGAGAGGCTTACAAGCAAATTGACCCAGTGTTTCACAAGTACCTTGCCGATCTGGAAACAAAAGTCAGAGAACGGTTTCCGTGGGGATGGGGCAATGGACCGCCGAAGTGGTTTATGGACAAGAAGCGGGGGCAGAAGTTTTTATGGGAGTTTGAAGACTTAAAGTTTCAGCCGATGTGTGTTGGTTGTAATAACGGACGTAGGTAAACAACAGCGGCGTGTAACGGCGTCGCGTAGGAGGAGGAAATTATGAAAGTGGAAATCGAAGTCGAACCAAACGCAGGCTTGTACCTTCGAGAGTGTTGGATCGAGGGCAAGTACGGAGGTGAGCAGTTTTACATATCATCAATTATCGGAGGAGCAACGATTGTTGTGAGCGTCGGCGATAAGCAGGCGGTCATCAATCTCCCTGTGCAAGAAATACTAGACGCCGTGATCGCTCAACCAAAAACAGAACCAGTCAGCCCCAGAATCCAAGCAAAGACAGATGCAATACTGTCATCCGGCGGTACGATCTCAGCGGAATCTGGAAAGCCGATGGAGTTTGTGCCAGCCGCACAGGATTCCGTGAACGAGAAACTGAATGGAGGTGAGTCAATTGCAGGAAATTAAAGTTGAGAACGGCCCACCAAACCTTGACTGCGATGAGTGTGGTGACACTCCGGTGGTGTGGTCGCTAGATGGTGTGAACTGGGAGATCTTTGAATTGGCTCTGTTCAGGTCGATTCGGGAAGAGTTGTGGGTCAAAGAGATTAAGTATCATGCTGTAATTTGTATTTCAAAAAAAGAAAGCCAGCCAAATGAGTGACTTTGAGTTTGCGATGACAAAAAAATCATTTAATATTGCAGTCGCCGAGATCCGCAAGCAATGGGAGGCAGAGCAGGGAGCAAAGATGGTCCCGATTGCCGGTCCACCTGATTTGGATGTCGTGCCGGATGAGGCGTTGTTTCTGTGGACGTTAAGGGACGAGCCACTGGCAACCAGTTGGACTATCGCCACTGCTCTGGAGCTACGAACAGCACGAATTTCCGACATCATCTGGCACATCCCCCTCGGCGTGATCGAGTTGCCGGCGAATAGCTACTGACAGAGTCGCCGCGATGTAGTACAATTATATCAAATGAGGAGAGCGAAGTTGAAAATCATACTATGCGGACATTCACGGCACGGTAAAGGCGAATGTGCTGCAATTCTTGAATCATATTACGGTCTGCGTTCGCACAGTTCTAGCTGGGTTGCGAAGGAACAGGTCTACGCCTTGTCTCCTGAGTTGCAGGCGAAATACAGCAACGCATGGGACGCGCACAAGAACCGCCACGAAGACAGACCAATCTGGTACAAGGCAATCCAGGCGATTAACACGCCTTGCAAGCATACTCTCGCGGATATCGTGTTTGAACTCGGCGATGTCTATGACGGTATGAGAGACCGCGAAGAGCTAAGGTCGTGCGTGAATGAGTACGCCGATTTGCTGACGGTATGGGTGTTCAATCCGACCGTGAAGGCAGAAGAGTCGAGCAG
>Ga0209929_1000508_pt1 | contig 14409 bp, 15 predicted proteins | sample SalPon2_C_H2O_MG_2_FD_185731 | JGI IMG/M metagenome (GOLD analysis project Ga0209929, IMG submission 185731) | Salt pond water microbial communities from South San Francisco under conditions of wetland restoration - Salt Pond MetaG SF2_C_H2O_MG... ... | reverse complement strand
AAAAGATCTAAGCGGTGGTCTTAACCGTGAAAAGAAAGCATATGCTAAAGCACAAGACGGCGACAATGCAATGGCTGTAGAAGCTATCAAAGCACAGCTAATGGCAGCACTACAAGAAAAGAAAAAGCCAGATGCAGACGGCGACGGCGTTCCAGACTGGGCAGACAAGAAGCCAGGCAAAGACGATCACGCAGGTAAGAAAAAAGGTAGCAAGCCTAAAAAAGGTCAAGTACCTCCGCAATTTAAGAAAAAATAATCTACGGTGGGGTTACACCAAATAGGACCTTCGGGTCCTATTTTTTTGAGTAAATACAATATGTCGAAATCATTAGATGGCGTATTAACTAAAAAAGCCAATAAACAAGAAACATTTACTGAAGCACAAGTTCAGGATCTACTTAAATGTATGGATCCTGATGAAGGCTATTTACATTTTGCTAAACAGTTTGCCTACATACAGCATCCTGTAAGAGGCAAACTGTTGTTTGATCCTTATGAGTATCAGCTACGTTTAATGCACTCATATCACAGTTATAGATTTAATATTAATATGATGCCTAGACAAACAGGTAAGACTACTTGTGCTAGTATATACTTGTGCTGGTACGCAATGTTTAATCCAGATCAAACTATTCTTGTTGCCGCACACAAATACACAGGTGCACAAGAAATTATGGCTCGTGTACGTTATGTGTACGAAACTTGCCCAGACCATATTAGAGCAGGTGTTACAAGTTACAACAAAGGTTCAATTGAATTCGAAAATGGATCACGTATTGTAGCACAAACAACAACAGGCAACACAGGACGTGGTATGAGTATCTCGCTACTATACTGTGACGAGTTTGCGTTTGTGCAACCTAACATTGCGGAAGAGTTTTGGACTTCAATATCACCTACACTAGCAACAGGTGGTAGAGCTATTATTACTAGCACACCTAACTCAGACGAAGACACATTTGCTACTATTTGGAAACAAGCAGAACAAAAATTTGACACACACGGCAACGAACAAGAAGTAGGTATAAATGGTTTTCACAGTTTCAAAGCAGAATGGCACGAACATCCTGATAGAGACGAAAAGTGGAAAGAAGATGAAATTGGACGTATTGGTGAAGAAAAATTCCGTCGTGAATATGGCTGTGAGTTCTTAGTATTTGACGAAACACTAATTAATTCAATTAAACTTGCGTCTATGGAAGGTGCAAGTCCTATACTTAATATGGGACAAACACGCTGGTATAAAAAACCAACTAGTCAATATACATATTGTATTGCATTAGATCCAAGTATGGGAACAGGCGGCGACTACGCAGCTATACAAGTGTTTGAATTGCCAAGTTATGAACAAGTAGCAGAATGGCAACATAATACAACTGCTATACCTGGACAGATTAGAGTGCTTTCTGATATATGTAAATATATTGCAGAAGAAACTAAAAATCCACAAGGTATATATTGGAGTGTAGAAAACAATGGCCTGGGAGAAGCCGCACTTATTGTTATCAATGACTTTGGGGAAGAAAACATTCCTGGTCTGTTTGTTAGCGAACCAATCCGCAAAGGACACGTTAGAAAGTTCCGCAAAGGATTTAACACAACGCACAGTACCAAAGTTACAGCTTGTTCCAGACTCAAAACAATGATCGAAAACGATAAAATGATTGTGCATAGTAAACCATTTATATCAGAACTAAAGGGTTATGTTGCAACTGGTTCAAGTTACCAAGCAAAGTCGGGATTAACAGATGATTTAGTTAGTGCTACTTTATTAGCTCTTAGAATGATGAGTGTGTTAAAGGACTGGGATCCTAGAGTATATAACACATTTAATCAAACAGCAGATTTAGAAGATTACGAGCCACCAATGCCTATCTTCATTAGCAGCAACTATTGATAAATACTTTATGATGGAATATGATAAAATAGGCGAAGACCTCTTCAAAAAGATACGTGGTAGGTTTAGTGACGTAACTATCGGCGATGCTAACGGTATGGTTACAAACGAACCTAGTAAAGCTAGATTTTTTGATTTTGATTACAAAGGTTTAGGAAAAGTAAGTGTAAGTATTTCTGAAGACGATGGCTTATCTGTTATATATTCAAAAGATTTTATTAATAACGAAGATGAAATTACAAAAAATAGTTGGTATGATTTTTTAAAAGAATTGAGAGTTTTTAGTAAAAAAAGAATGCTCGATTTTAGTATAAGAGATATTAATAAATCAAATTTAACAAAAAGAGATTATAAATTTTTAGCACAACGCTCTGGGGAAGAACAAATGGTTGAATCAAAACTATATGGCACTAGCCGTGTAAGCTACCAAAAGGTAGGCGAAGCACGTATAATGATTAAGCATACAGAAAATATTAATCAAGAAAGTACAACAGGAAGAACTCAAAAAATTGGTAAAATTTATATTGAATCACCCGATGGCGAAAGATTTAAATATCCATATAAACACCTAAGTGGTGCTAGAGCAATGGCTATGCACGTAAGCGAAGGCGGCAACGCATACGATGACTTCGGTAAGCACATTGTAAGCTTATCAGAAGAAATGGCAAAACTACGCAAGTTCAAGAACTATATGGGACGTTCAGCTGTGATGGCAGAAAGTTTATCAGGTTATATGGACATTGTAAAAGAGCGTATTAGTACAGTTAAAAAAACAATCGAGTCATTACAAAAGCCAGCATATTACAAAGAAACATTTGAAGCATTTAATCCCCCAGTACTAGAAGATGTTCCAAGTGATGTTGCTGAAAACTGGATTGACGAACTAACTATTAAGCAGTTCAACGAAGAACTAGCAGATGTGTTCCCATACATTTATAATCTAGTAAAAGAAGGCACAAAGGCCGTAGAACTAGGCCCAGATGATTTACTAGGTGAATCAGACGAACAAATTGACGAAGTATTACCGGCATTAGCTATCCCTGCATTAATGGCTGCGGCTAGAGCAGCAGTTCCTGTACTTACACGTTTAGGTGCAAACATTATTACAAAAGGAGGCAGTGCAGCAGCAAGAGGCGCAGGCGCAGTAGCAAAAGGTGCAGGCACAATGGCTGTGAAACATCCAATTGCAACAACAGTAGCAGGCGGCGCAGCATACGCCGGCAAAAAAGCAGGCGATGCAATCGATGCTGTTGGCGATATGGCTGCTGATCTTGCAGGCGATGCTGACGCATTAATTGCACAAGCAGGTGCAGGAATTGAAGCCGTACAAGATCAAATAACAGCAGCAATTGGTAGTAGCGGCTTCTTAAAAGTTGCTAGTTTTGCAAAACAATATGCATTACCAGCATTAGCTGTAGTAGCAATACTCTATGGCGGCAAAAAAGTAATTGACTGGCTAATGGGCAAAGGCAAAGAGCCACAAGTTGAAGAGTTAGAAGAAAAATCACCAACAGATATGGATTGTTGGGACGGCTATAAAAAGCAAGGCACAAAGCCAGGCACAGGTAAAAACAAAGGTAAGCGTGTAAACAACTGCGTACCAGAAGAGATTGCACTAGAACAAGGCTTCGAAGAAATGATGGGACAGTTTGCTGAAGCAAAAGAGTGCGAAGAATGTAACTGCGCACCTTGTGAATGTGATACAAACGAAGACGATGTACAAGAAGCATACATCAAAACACGTAAAGATGCTGTAGAAGCACTAGGTCGCTTGCGTGGCATTGGTAAAAAGATTGAAACAGGCAAAGATACATTTGACGGCAATTTAGCAAATATGTATGTAAGTGATGTTTATGATGTTTATAGTTGGATGGACAGCAAATTAGGCATCAGCGGTATGAACGATCCTAAACTAAAGCAAGTTTTAGATCCTGTTATGCAGCTACGTGGCGAGGCAAAGAAACTAGAAACTGAACCAGGCAGTGGCGAGAACGCACGTTTTGGTAATCAAATTGTAAATGCATTATATCCACTAATGGTTTATATTGAAGACCATATGGAAGAACCAAAAGACGAAGGCAATGCATATGCAAAGGCTGTACAAGATGCTAAAAGAGACGGTAAGAAAAAAGGCGACAAGATTCAAGGTCCAGACGGTGATGAGATTACACTTGAAAAGGACGATAAGACACCACTAGGCGAGTTTATACTATCATACTATGACAGAGAAACAGGCCAGTTTCCAAAAGGCGAAACAGCCGTACTTACTATGGTAGAAAAAGATTACGGCGAGCAGTTCATAGAACCTGCTAAGGCCTTTATCGAACAAGTTCAAGCTCTGTATGACGATTACCAAATGCGCACACAACCACAACAGATGGAAGTTGATACAGATTTTGATAGAATGAAAGAGTTGGCGGGTTTAAGATAATCCGCTAACTTTCTAAAAAATTTATAAAAAAGTACTTGACTTTTTATAAATAATGTCGTATAGTATATATTGTGCTATACGAAATAGGCACTAAGCACATAGGCATAACATATAGGAGGCATAACTATGGCATCATTAGCAGAAATCCGAGCAAAGCTCAAAGAACAAGAAAACCGCTCTTCAGGTGGTTCAAATGGCCCAAGCGGACCAAACCCAATTTACCCATTTTGGAATATGAAAGAAGGCGAGAGTGCAACTCTACGTTTCCTTCCTGACGGTGATACAGATAACACTTTCTTTTGGAAAGAACGTTTGATGATTAAACTTCCATTTGCTGGTGTAAAGGGTGAAACAGATTCTCGTCCAGTACAAGTACAAATTCCTTGTATGGAAATGTACGGAGAATCCTGTTCAGTACTTAACGAAGTACGTGGTTGGTTTAAAGATCCAAGTCTAGAAGATATGGGTCGTAAGTACTGGAAGAAGCGTTCGTATATCTTCCAAGGCTTTGTAACGGATAATCCACTAGCGGACGACGAAGCACCTGAGAATCCAATCAGACGCTTTATCATTGGTCCACAAATCTTCCAGATTATTAAGCAAGCACTTATGGATCCAGATATGGAAGAGTTGCCAACAGATTATACAGCAGGTGTTGACTTCCGTTTGAACAAGAGTTCAAAAGGTGGTTATGCAGACTATTCAACATCTAACTGGGCACGTAGAGAGCGTCCATTGTCAGATGCAGAAATGAATGCAGTTAACACACACGGCTTGTTTGATCTAAATGACTTCCTACCTAAGAAGCCAGACGAAACTGCTGTCAAGGTTATGCAGGAAATGTTTGAAGCGTCAGTAGACGGTGAAGCATATGATCCTGATCGTTGGAGTAACTACTTCCGACCTGCCGGTATGGCAGCACGTACAGGTGATCCTAATGTAGCATCATCTAACGGTACAGCAACAAGTCAAACAGCACCTACTCCGACTCCTGCACCAGCGGCAGCACCTGCTCCAGTAGCAGAGGCAGCACCAGAGCCTACTCCAGCACCAGCGGCTGAAGCGGCTCCTGCAGAAGGCGGCGGCGCACAAGACATTCTTGCAATGATCCGTGCCCGTTCAGGACAGTAATAGCAACTGAAAAGGGTTGCATTTCAAAGATGCAACCCTTTATACTTGCCCAGCTTTTTAGATTAGGAGATTAATATGGCTAATAAGGCATTCGATCCAACAAAGTTTCGAACATCGCTTACAAAATCTATTTCAGGTATGAGTGCAGGATTTAACGATCCTACTGATTGGATTAGCACAGGTAACTTTGCACTCAACTATCTTATTTCAGGTGATTGGAACAAAGGTATTCCACTAGGCAAAGTAAGTGTATTTGCTGGTGAGTCAGGTGCAGGTAAATCATATATCTGCTCAGGCAACATTGTAAAGTCAGCACAAGATCAAGGTATCTTTGTAGTTCTTATTGACTCAGAGAATGCACTTGACGAAGCGTGGCTACAAGCACTTGATGTAGATACATCAGAAGATAAACTGCTAAAACTTAATATGTCAATGATTGATGACGTTGCTAAGACTATTAGTACGTTTATGGCAGACTACAAAGCAATGAACGAAGAAGACCGTCCTAAGGTATTGTTTGTTGTTGACTCACTAGGTATGTTGCTAACACCTACAGACGTAGATCAGTTTAATAAGGGTGATATGAAAGGTGATATGGGTCGTAAGCCTAAAGCACTAACATCACTTGTACGTAACACTGTTAATATGTTTGGTAGTCACAATGTTGGTTTAGTAGCAACTAATCATACATACGCATCGCAAGATATGTTTGACCCAGATGATAAGATTTCAGGTGGTCAAGGCTTTATCTATGCATCATCTATCGTAGTTGCAATGAAGAAGTTGAAACTAAAAGAAGATGAAGACGGTAACAAGATTAGTGAAGTGCGTGGTATTCGTGCAGCCTGTAAGGTTATGAAAACACGTTACGCTAAACCGTTCGAAGGTGTGCAAGTTAAGATTCCATACGAAACAGGTATGAATCCATATAGCGGACTACTTGAATTGTTTGAAGCAAAAGGTGTAATTGAAAAGAGCGGTAACCGTTTGAAGTATACTACACTAGAAGGTGAAGAAATTCTTGAATACCGTAAAAAGTGGGTTGGACCACTACTCGATAAGGTTATGTCAGATTACCTCGAAAAAGAAGCTTCTGTGGTAAATATCGACAACGCAGACGAAGAAGTTGCGGAAATAGATCTTAACGAGGAAGAATTCGCCAATGAATGAAAACCAGATTGCTGATATTTGGATGACTTTTGTAGAATATTTTGATAAAAAACATATAGATACTGCGGCAGAACGCTTTGTCGATTTGTTAGCAGACTATGGTGTTTCGGACGAAACATTCAAAGAATCATTGGGAAATGACAGTACATTAGATGATGCTATCTATTATTATTTAGAAGTAGATTCCGATGCTGATGATGCCAATGATTCTGAAGAAGAGGATTGGGACTACTAATGGGATGGTACTCAGAAGTATCTAGAGATATTTCAAAAATACCCGATGCTATTCAACATTTCGAGGTAGAACTTACACAAGCAAAAGCAGAATGTAAACTTATAGGTAATGTTGAAAAGAGTGCTGCTGCTATGCCAGGCATTGTAGAACATCGGTTTAATCAGTTACAAGAAATTGAAGCAATCCTAAATTATTTAAACATTGAGCTACGTAGATTGCGTAGCTCATTTTTTAAAAAGTATTTAGAAAATTATCAACGAGCTTTGTCAAGCCGTGACGTTGAAAAATACGTCGACGGTGAGGCAGACGTTGTTGACTATGAAAAAATTATCAACGAGTTTGCACTTCTGCGTAACAAGTGGTTAGGAGTCTTAAAAGCTCTAGACCAAAAGCAATGGCAGATAACTAATGTTGTAAAGCTAAGAGTAGCAGGAATGGAAGATGCAACATTATGAGCAAAACACAAAAAAGATTCGGTAACTCTAAAGTTATCTCAACTACACACGACAACGATGGCGTAACTATGACTGAAGGTAAAAAAATTGGAAGATCTTTTTATCGAGGTGAAAACTGTAATTTTAATCCTTACAAAAAAGATTTTGAAAGAGATACTTTTTTACAAAAGTATGTTCTTAAAGGATTAACGCCTTCAGAACCATTTATTAATGAAGACACAAAAATTACTGCATTCGGTAGTTGTTTTGCAGAAAACATCTCAAGATATCTTAGTAAGATAGGTTACAATGTGTCTAAAGATAAACATCCCGAAGTATATATTAGTAGTATAGGCGAAGGACTGGTAAATGTTCACGCATTACTATCACAGTTTAAATGGGCATTTGATAATATAAAGCCAACACAAGAACTATGGCACGGTTATAAAGCAGAAACATTTGAGTACGACGAAGAAATTAGACAAAAAACAAGAGAAATATTTTTAGAAACAGACTTGTTTGTAATAACTTTAGGCCTTTCTGAAGTATGGTACGATGAAGTATCTAATGAAGTATTTTGGAGAGCTATTCCAGAATCTAAAGTAGATCCTAGTAGACATAAATTTAGAGTTTGCGGAATGCAAGAAACAAAAGAATGTTTACAGCAAATAAAGGATTATATTAATAGATTTAATCCTGATGCAAAATTACTGTTTACATTATCACCTGTTCCCCTAGCTGCAACATTTAGACCAATGAATTGTATTTCTGCAAATGCAGTTAGTAAAGCTATATTAAGGGGAGCAGTAGACGAGCTCCTACGAGATAATATCGATGATGTTAATACAAAATTATTTTATTGGCCTTCTTATGAAATTGTCACAGAATTATTTTACGAAAAATTTACAGAAGACAATCGGCATCCAAATGACGAAATTATCGATGTAATAATGAAGTTGTTTGAAGCTGTATACTGTGACACTCCTTTAAATATAGCTGATGTTGAAACAGTATATAAACAAGCAAGGTTATCTAATTATAAAAAGATTAAGGTATGATAACGTACATTATTAGATTAGAAGAGAATGAACATTCCTGTAAAATGGCTCAAGAGTGTTTTGATCAAGCAACCCTTCACGGTTTAAAACCAAAGTATTTCAAAGCAATTAACGGTAATGATTGGAAGAAACATTATTATGCAACAGGAATACAACCTAAAAGAAAATTTAAAAAAGGTAGACTAGGTGTTAGAGGTTGCTTTTTTAGCCATTACTATTTGTGGCTAGAATGCTTAAAAAAAGGAGAACCGTTCTGTATATTAGAGCACGACGGGTTTATATTAAAGCCTTTTGGAAATAGTATATGTAACGAGTTTGAAGATGTATTAAAATTAGATAGGTTAGATCCTTATAGTAAATCTTATAATAAAGTATTACAAGAAGAAAGTAATCAACCGTTAGCTATCGAAAAGTATATAAATCCTAATCCAAAAAATCCTTATAAAATAGGAACTGGAAATTATTTTCGTGGTGCTTATGCATATATTCTTAAACCAGAAGGCGCCCATAAACTTATTAAGCACATAAGACAACACGGACACGTAACTGCTGACCAACAAATAGGTGATTGGGTATTAAATACAAATACTACAGTACCAAGTCTAGCAAGGTTGCATCCATTTTATAGTATCGGCGACAACATCAAAACTCATAGCCTCACACAAAATTTGACAGGCAATATAGACGATTAAAGAAATTCTATTTCAATAATATCGCCGTTTTCTAAATTAAATTTTTCTCTAATTTTAAAAGTTGCACCAATTTCAACTTTGCCTTTATTTTCTTTTCCTAATGGCGGCCACACTATAAATGCATCTTCGCCATTTACTTTACACGGAGCAGTTTTACAAGGTTTACCGTAATGAGTATCGATAATTTTTGTATATGTAATTGGCGGCTTTTTACCTTGTAATCTTAAATTTACTGTACCAGGAACTAACCAAGGAATGTACTTTGGCATCCACTGTGACGATTCTCCTCTTCCGGAGTTTACTATACCTTTAATTTTCACAATAATATAACCTACGTTTAGATTGACTTTTGTCGTCTGTACTTTTATCTCTTACTAAGACTACACTTTTGTATAAAGAATTTAATATATCTAATTGTTCTTGCTGTTCGTGCTTTTTACCATTCGTTTCAAACAAACAGCTTTTTGCATTTACAGAACACCAAGCACATAATTCTTTCCAATTCTTAATCCACATACATACGGATAGTAAAAAAATTATATCAAATTTATTATCTGCAAAATTATTAATTAAATCAAAATCTTCGTTCTCTAAATCAAAAACAAAAAAGTTTAAATTTTTGTAATTGTGCGAACCTTTAATACGATTAGAAACATTTACAAGACGATGGTCAAAGTCAATGCCTACACCTTCTTTAATTTGATTTTGTATAGCAAACAACATTCCTCCTTGATTACTTCCAATGTCAAGAACTGTTTTGTCACTAAAATTAAAAGGTACTCCGTCTAACCTTTCTTTTGGCTGACGTTGCCCTTTTGTTTCTTCACCGTGAATTATTAGTGAATGATAACCGCCTTCGTATATTGAGCCATTATACGTTTTATCACTTGTTGTAGTATACTGTAATAAATTTTTAATCTTTGAAATATTATTCATAAAACTATTTAGCAGTTAACTACGTACATAAATATCAGTATGAAAGTAGTATTAGTTACAGGAGGATTTGATCCTCTACATTCCGGCCATATAGAATATTTTAAAGCAGCACGAGAATTAGGAGATCACTTAGTTGTTGGCCTTAATTCAGATGCTTGGCTTACACGCAAAAAAGGCCGTCCATTTATGCCTATGCAAGAACGGACTGCTATTGTCAAAGAATTAGAATGTGTAGACGAAGTTATTGCGTTTGACGACAGTGACAATACAGCGTGTCTTGCTATAGGACAAGTGTTGTCTACAAAGGCATCTAGTTGGAAATTGATATTTGCCAACGGTGGCGATAGAACAAATACTACAACACCAGAATATGAAACTTGGGGCAGTCATCCTGATGTAACATTTGCATTTGGTGTCGGAGGCGAAAACAAAGCTAATAGTAGTAGTTGGATACTTGACGAGTGGAAAACACAAAAAACAGAACGTGATTGGGGATATTGGCGTGTGTTAGATCACAAGCCCGAGCAAGGATACAAAGTAAAAGAACTTGTTATATATCCTGGTAAAAGCCTTAGTGATCAAAGACACTTTAAACGTTCAGAACAATGGACGATTTTAGAAGGTGTATGTAAGATGGAAACAGAATATGATAACAGACAGGATGTTGTACATTTGGATCCAAAAAGTAGACCTTATGACATTGGAGTAAGGGTCTGGCACAAAGCAAGCAATCCTGGCACAGAAAACACACACATCTTAGAAGTTCAACGAGGAAAAGAGTGTGTCGAAGAAGATATAGAAAGAAGAGACTAATGAAAGTATTTGTAGGATATGACACTAGAGAAGATATCGCATATCAAGTTTGCAAACACAGTATTGAAACTAAGAGCAAACTAGCTGATGTGCGACCTTTAAAACAACAAGAACTACGTGATGCAGGATGGTATACTAGAAATGTTGACAAACTTGCAAGTACAGAATTTACCTTTACACGTTTTCTTATACCAGAACTAACTGACTTTAAAGGTTGGGCATTGTTTATGGATTGTGATATGATCCTTACAACAGATATTAAAGAATTATTTGATCAAGCAGATCCCAAGTATGCTGTGATGTGTGTACAACACGATTATACACCAAAAGAAGGCGTTAAGATGGATGGCCAAAAACAAACTATCTATCCACGCAAGAATTGGTCAAGTGTAATGTTGTTTAATTGTGCGCATCCTAGTAATGCTGCGCTTACTATGGACCTAGTAAACAATCCAGAAATAAACGGAGCATACTTGCACAGATTTAGTTGGTTAAAAGATGAAGAAATTGGAGAATTGGATCACACTTGGAATTATCTTGTTGGTGTTTACAATGACATTGATAAGCCAAAACTAATACACTATACCGAAGGAGGACCGTGGTTTGAAAACTATAGAAACTGTGAATTCAGCGATCTATGGAAACAAGAACTTGCGGATATGATGAATGAGTAATAAAGTAGCAGCTATAGATACTAGCGGAGCAAACTATGCAAAAAAAGGTCACGAATACGATCCTTATTTACGTGCATTTTTAGAAGGCGTCCCAGAAGAAGTATTAGAATCTACTTGGGAAGATGAAGAAAATAATGACAGTATATTAGTAATACGCGGCCTCGGCGGCGGGAGTCAAAAAGCAATTAAACAATGCTGGAAAACCGGTAGAGAGTTTTATGCTATCGACACTGGTTATTTTGGAAATCATATTAAACATAAACGCTGGCACAGAATTACAAAAAATGCTGTACAGAATATGGGACCGATAATTGACCGTCCTACTGATAGATTGGATAATTTAGGATATAAATTTAAACCGTTTTATTCTGGTAAGAAAATTCTTATATGCCCGCCTAGCGATAAGGTAATGAATTTATTCGGCCAAGGTACTGCACAAGAATGGACTAATAATATTGTTAAACAAATAAAAGAATTGACAGATAGGCCTATAGAACTTAGAATGAAACCTATCCGAGCAGAAAGGGTTACTACAAATACTATACAAGATGCATTAGCAGATGATGTTCATTGTTTGGTAACCTATAATAGTATTGCAGCAACTGAAGCACTTATGGAAGGCCGTGCTGCAATTACACTAGGTCCTAATGCAGCAGAAATGATATGTGAAACTGATTTAAATAACATTGAAAACCCAAAAATACCTTCTAAAGATGAAATGATTGCATTTATGGCCCATTTAAGTTATGCACAATTTTCCGAACCGGAAATGCGTAGTGGTTATGCGTGGCGAATATTAAATGCAGTTTGAGGAAATAAAATGACAATTAAAGTAGCATCATATTTAATGGGAATACCTCCAGGAAACACTAATCCGGAAAAGCCGCAAATTATTGTAAATTTTATTGAGGGCGTTTGGAGATGTGGAGATCAAGGAGAAATTGTTTGTGATTATAATCCAGTTGACTGTGATGTAGCAGTAGTACAAGGATTTGTCCACGAAAACAGTAAACGTAGTCCTCACTTACAGCTAAGAAAAAATGTTTTCGATAAACAAACAAAACTAGGAAAACGATCTGTTATTGTAGACAGTAACTTGTTTTTATATGCCGACCCGGGCAATAGTAATAAATTTTTAAGATATAGTTACGACGGCATATTTCCAAACACAGGAGAATACTGTAACGATGACCCAGATCCTGCACGTTGGGAATTAATAAAACAACGCCTAGGTATTAAATTAAAACCTTGGAAGTTTTACGGCGGAGATATTCTTATTTGCTGTCAAAGAGACGGTGGTTGGAGTATGGGTGGTTCAGCTGTAATGCCTTGGTTAGTAAAGACAATAACACAGATTAGGAAAGTTAGCGATAGACGAATTATAGTAAGATTTCATCCTGGCGATAAAAATCAATTAAACCATAAAAGAATGTTAGCAAGATACAGATTACCTAATGTTATTGTAAGTAATGCACAGAATATTTTAGACGATTTTAAAAATGCACATTGCGTAATAAATTATAATAGTAGTCCAGCAGTAGCAGCAGCAATTGAAGGAATACCAGTTATTGTATTGGATCCTTCAAGAAGTCAAGCAGCAGAAGTTGCTCATACTAAGTTAGCAGAAATTGAAAATCTAAAAGAATTTGACAGAGAACCGTGGATTCATAAAATGGCCCAAATGCATTGGACATTAGATGAATTAAAAGACGGAACAGCTTGGAGGCACCTAAGAAAATGGGCAAAAAAATAACAGTAGTAACTACATTCCACCCAGAAGGAATGACAACATACGGAGAAAGATTTTTAGAAAGCTTTGCTCGTAATGTAGACAAACGTATTAAACTTATTGTTTATGCAGAACGTTGTAAGCCAACTAATCCCGATCCATCACGCATTACTATATTAGATGCTGTAGAAGAATTGCCTAAGCTAAATGTGTTTAAAGAAAAATGGAAAGATGATCCTAAAGCAAATGGTATTCCGCCAGACGCTATTAAAGCACGTAGACCACGCGACTGGCACAAGGAATTTAAATGGCACGCCATACGCTTCGCTAACAAAGTTTATGCTGTGTTTGACGCTTGTACGCGGTCTAAGGACTGGTGTGTGTGGATGGATGCAGACAGTATTATTCACAGCAAATGGGACTATGAAGACTTTGCAAACTTACTTCCTAATAATGCATACATTACATATGTTGGTAGAGGTAAAGGATCACAGACCTGGCCAGAATGCGGATTCTATGGTATGAACTTGAATCATCCTGTGTGTCATAGTTTCTTAGAAGATTTTGAAGCAATGTACGAAGATGCAGACAATGGCATTTTTACACTAGATGAATGGCACGACAGTTATGTGTTCGGTGAGTTGTTAAAGAAGTATAAAGAGTTTCCGTCACACGATTATAGTGAAGGAATATATAACAATACTGCCAAGTCGGGCGGCGGCGGCCATCCACTCATTAATAGTGAATTAGGACGATGGATGGATCATATGAAAGGCGATCGTAAGTTTGATGGTCATTCAAAACGCAAAGACTTAATGGGTAATAGAACTGAAGCATATTGGAATGAAATTTAGTTTATGGAGCAACTACGGTGCACTCAATAGTAGAGAAGTGTTTGATGCCTTTGCTCGCAGTCTTTTGGCTGCTGGCTATGGTGTTGCTTGGAATGATCCTGTTAGTGATGTTGATGTTATTTGGAGTGTTCTTTGGAACGGCAGAATGGCTCAGAATAAAACTATCTGGGAAAGGGCAATGGCACAATCCAAACCGGTGGTGGTCTTAGAAGTAGGTGGTATCAAACGAGGCGAAACGTGGAAGGTAGGATTAAATGGAATTAATAGAGATGCTTTTTTCGGTGATGCTGGGAACGATAGTAGGCGTAGCGATCTACTTAATCTTAGACTAAAACCTTGGCGCACATCTGGCGAG
>Ga0209929_1000507_pt1 | contig 14413 bp, 13 predicted proteins | sample SalPon2_C_H2O_MG_2_FD_185731 | JGI IMG/M metagenome (GOLD analysis project Ga0209929, IMG submission 185731) | Salt pond water microbial communities from South San Francisco under conditions of wetland restoration - Salt Pond MetaG SF2_C_H2O_MG... ... | reverse complement strand
CGACATCGCAGACGCTAACAAAGGGGGCAAAAGATGATTAAAACGATTACTGGATTGACTCAGGTATTTGAGTGGATAGCGCCCGGCCCTCTGTCTGCAAGCCCTAGCCTTGTTGTCGGTGGCGAGACTGCGACGCTTTCAGCAAGCAGAGCAGATGCGACAGTATCAGCGATCGCCAACGATAGACGCACCTTGACTGTAAACAGCCAAGCGACAGCGCTACAAGCAGACCAAATCAAAGCTTATCTAGTCACAGAAGGCGACTGCATTTATGCTGTCAGTGTTGTGCGGATGGTGGGCACAACTGCCATTCTCGCCGAGCCGTTGCCTCGCGAGATCGATCTAAGCTCAAGCGCGCTGCTCGTCTTCGGCATGTGGTCTGCAGACATACCGACAGCCATTACCGATGTCACTGGTTATTATCCCTACACCGTAAGCTATACCATCGACAGAGGGCAGAATACTGAGCGACGCATTGACAAAGGACAACTCAAGGTCACGCCTAGACCATTTGACACAGGCTTGTCGCACGATGACCTTGTAGGCATCTTCCCTCAATTAGCTGATATGATACCTCGCAGGCAGTCGAGCTTTAATCCACAAATCAAAGCTGCACTTGATGAGCTGATCTTGATCATTAGAGATCACCTTAAAGACGAGCCAGACATCACAGAAGATGAGATTTTTAACGCTCATGCGTTCGCAAACGCACACGCATACTGCACAGCGGCAAGAGTCTATGAGATGATTAATCAGCTCGACACAGCGAACATAATGCGAGAGAGGTGTATGCAGCTGCTTGATGTCGCTTTAAGATCATTGACCCTCGATCTCGATGGCGATGGCGTTATAGACGACAACGAGATAGACATTGCAAAACAGGGCGGCTCTTATCGTGACATGCGAGCCAGTTGGCGCTCTTATAGTAAGACAGAATACGACAAGACTTTTACACCGGCTCGAGGTATGAGGCACTAGGATGCGCGCGAATATACGCCTAAACCTTCCAAACTCGCTTTGGACTGCCAACGACTCTGCAAAGCTAGGCTTAAACACGCTCGCAGCGATTAAGCTACGCACAAGCAAAGGGATCGACGCAGACGGCAATAAGTTTGCAAAATACTCGCGCGCGCCGATTTACATACCTTTTAGAGGGGCACGCCTTAAACCAAAGGGCGGTCGATTATCTCGCACAGGGCAAAGCGTTTACTATGCCGGAGGATATGACCAGTACAAGCGAGAGAGTCGACAGCATGGCGCAGGCTCGAGCGCGCTTGTTGATCTAGTGCTGTCAGGTGCGCTGATGAATAATCTAGTATTATTGAGCGCAGATGCTCAGAGGTTTATTATCGGCTTAACTCAGCATGTGCAGAGCTATGGCTATAAGGTAAATGCTGATAGAGAATACCTCGGTTTATCACCTCGCGATGTGAATGTGTTAGTATCAGCAGTACAAGCAGAGCTCACAAAGAAGATTAAGCGAGGTGCGAGATGAGTCAGGGCATAAGCGCAGCACTCGCTTACATCGAAAGCCAGCTTGAAGCGACGTTACCTAAGACTGATCTGCATCATGGCTTTGTGTGTATTAACAGCTCGGGCAGAGTCGGGCCTCTCGATGCACATCAAAACACCTTGCGCTTTTTCGAGCTCAGGCTTGATGCCTTTGCGATCGATAATGGCGAGGCTGGCTTGTCGGGTCGAAGGCGCGCGCGTGTTACTCTTAGAGTGCGCTATGATATAGGCGAGCTACACTACCTCGAGCGGCTCATTGCTGAAGATGCTGCGCTGTTGTTGCTCACTTTAAAAGGCCCTCAATATGATCTAGCATCAACCGGCATCGTCAGCTTAATAACTGGCGATCCGACTTACGAGCCAACCTTAGACCCTAAAACCGAGATCACGTCTCTTGTGCTCTCGATTCCTTTTGATCTGCTTTATTTGGAGGCATCGACATGAGCGTTACTCATAGATCTCTGAGCGTAGCACCAGAGAGCACCTTCGGCTCTTTGAGCTCTTCTACCGGTTTGCCTGATAACTCAGGCTTAACATATACCTCTATACCTTGCGAGCGAGACCCAATTATCATTTATGGCGACCCTGTTGTAAGTGAGCGCAACGACGCGCGCGATGGCACTTACGGACTTCCACCAGAGCCCGATACCGTGTGGTCAAGTGGTAATCGAGTGAGGAGGCGCACCGGTCAAGTTGTGCTCAGGGTAGACCTCACAACCATCGGCACAGGCTCGACAAGTTATGTTAATAACTATTTAGGATACTTGCTCGGCGCAGGCTTTCGCACAACGCTCGGCTCGTTTGAAAGCGACACAGTCGCAGTTTATGTGAGCGATAATCAATACACACCATCAGAAACCAGCACTAATTATGTGGTCGGTAGCTTGATCGGCATAAATCGAAATGGGCGCGCAGAATATAGCGCGATCACAGATAATGATGTAGGTGGAGATGTGACCTTATCTCCTGCGTTTTCAGGAAATTATGATGGTCAACCGGCATATGCTTTGCAGACTTTTTATCCCGGTCAGCGATCTGCACAGCTCGGCACGACCTTTCAGAGCATAAGCTTTCGCGTTGATGGCGTAGGCTTTCGCTCTTACGCTTACGGTTGCAGATTAGAGAGTATGCAGCTCTCGCTGGACAATGGCAGGGTTATGGCTGATCTGACGTATCAAGCAGCTTTGATTCAAGATGACCATGGTGCAGCTGTCGGGCCTGTTGAGCCTGTCTATAATTCAGGCGCGCCTTGTTTCTTTAGAGGTTCATATGTAGTCATCAGCGACGCATCGCCGACGAGCCTAACAGACGCGACAACAGGCGACACACTGGGGCGCATCGAGCTCGATGTTGAGGATTTTACTTTAAGTGTAACTAACACTTTAACACCAGTGGGACACTCTAACAGTATTCTCGCAATGCGTGACATGGAAGTTTCAGACGTAGATGTAGAGCTGTCTTTAAGTGTTAGCACAATAAATACCGCTATAAATAACGACTTTTTTAACCGTACATTACGGCAGGTTGTTGTAGGCTTTGGGCCTCTCACATATGGGCAAGGTGGCGCTTTTATGATTCCAGCTGCATACTTAACCGTCGACCCTTCTAAGTACGATCCAAGCGGCAACGATATCACGCGCCAGCAGTTGACTTATAAAGCGTCAAGGTACGGCGGCGATGTCGCAGACGGTCAAGCTTATAACACGCCCTTTAGAATCGGATTCGGTCGAGGTCTCTAATATGGCTCTTTCATTTTTGCCCGACTCTGAGCTATCGCTTGATGTCGTTGTTAGTTGTGATCCTGCTGTGAAAGCTACGCCTGAGCAAGTGCGAGAGTATTTATCCTCGGGCGATGTGAACGCGCTAGAATCACATGAGGGCGCGACAGTCTTTACTCTAAAAGCACTCTCGCCAAGCGATCGAGAGGCGGCAGAGGTGAAAGCAGGCGCATACACTCGCAGCGAGCTCGGGCGCATTTTGTGGCTTGATTCTCCTGAAAATGAGCGAGAAAAAGCGCAGTGGCATCATGAGCTCGCAGAAGATGAGCGCGCGGCGCTGGCAGGTTATCAAGCATACCTAAACAGGGTGTTTGTCGAAATGGTGCGAGCTGCGCTGATTAAAATCGATGGCGAGCCTGCAAAAGATCGACTCGATCTGATTAAGCCAGAACGTCACAGGCTGCAAGTTATCGGCGAGTTAGTGCAGCACATACAGCGTATGAGCTTGTTAGGCACATCGGGAAAATAGCGCTCGCCTCTTCTGTTTGGATCGCAAACAGTAGGGGCAGGGGGTGGAGCTGTGACCAGTGCAGGGCAAAGCCTGAGCTCAGGCGCTTGCGCGGCAACTGTGGCGGCGCATTTAAACAAGGTCTGCCTCAGAGTCAAAGAGACGAGCAGGGCATATTTATAGCAGGCTATAGAGTCGCGCCAAATTGCGGTGCAAACTTCTCAGAGGCTAAAATAAGACAATGCCCGATCTCAGATGCAAACAGGCTCGCGTCTGTCATTAGCGTATACCATCGGCATCGACAAGGGCTTGGGCAGATCGAGGCTAGTTATCCCAGACCTACTTGTGCAATAATTGAAGCACTCGACACGCTACACAGCGCAACCGAGGAAATGATAGCACGCAAACGCGAGCAAGCTATGGAGGCGCAGCAGCATGGCTGAAAACACTATTGAAATCGAAGTTGAGCTGGTTGGACAAAAGAAAGCGCTTGAGGGTCTAGGCAGTGTCAAAGAGGGTGCAGAGGGTATCGGCGAGAGCTTTAAGGGCGTTGGCGAGTTGGTGGGCAAAACGAATAAGCAGCTCGGCGAAAGCTTAGGCTCTGTATCAGATGCCGTCGGCTCATCAGTTGAAGCTTTTGGGGATATGAAGGAAGCGATCAAAGGCGTAAGCGCTGGCGGTGTGAGTCTTCTCGGCATGGTCGGTGTTTTGGGTGGCGTTGTTGGCGCTGTCGCTGTGGTGTACGAGGCGTTTTTACAAGTGACCGGCATCGCTAAAGAGCTTGAGGATCGCGAGCAAGCGATGGCAGCGGCGGCGGCTGATCTCGAAAGCAAGCTTGAATCACTTGCAGAGGGTGGCGTCGCTCTCGCAGGTAAAGAGCTCAAAACGTTAATGAAGGCTATTATAGACTCGCAGGTTTCAAAAGAGCGCCTCGAAAAGAAAATTGAACGCTTAAGTAAAACGTACTTTGAGCATCGCGATGCGCTTGACGCTGTAGAGAAGGCACAGAAAGAGGTTAACCAAGAGACTAAGGATGCAAGCAACAACTATGCAGGTTTAAACGCTGCCGTCGTTGCGCTCGATAGAGCGGAGAGAGCGGAGATCGCAACTAAAAAATCTCTCAGTAAACAGCTCGCTACAATTCAGAAGCAGCAAGAGGCGCTATCTGTAGAGCTTGCAAAAGCAGCAAAGCTTGAAGAGGCGGCACGCCGTAACACTTACGACCAAGTGAAAGCGAAAGCAGAGGAGCTCATTAGTCGACAGAAGGCGCTCGATATTATGCGCGCTGAAATGAGCAACAAAGATGAGGAGATTAAGCAGCTCGAGACGCTGATGGCAGCCGAAGACGAGCGAGCCTTGCGCACAAAGGTTAAGCTCGCAGACGATCAACAAGACCTCGCGACACTTAAGCAGGTGCGAGACGCGCTAGAGGCAAAGATTAAGGCGACTGAAAAGGAAACCGAGGCAACATACGCACAGTTTAAAGCTGATGAGATAAGCGACAAAGTAGCAAAGAAAAGGGCGGCAGACAGACAAGCGAGGGCAGCGAAGCGCAAAGCCGAGCAGATGGCGCAAATGGCGCTTGAGAATCAGCGCATTCAACAAGCGAGCCAGCTAGCACAGTTAGAGATTAAGCTGACTAAAGAGGGCGATGATCAGCTGATAGAGTTAGCACACCTAAGATATGAAACAGGCTTAAGCCTTGCACGCGACAACGCAACAGCGCGCGCTATAGTCGAGAAACAGTATCAGCTTGAGGTTGAGCAGATACGCAAAAACGCAGACGCACGCGAAAGAGACCGACTGGCAAAGATTACGCAGGCAGAGCGAGACGCACTAGACAAGCGCCTCGAGCTAATGTCTGAGATAGACACACTCAAAGCTGAAGCGATAACAGACGAAACCGAGCGCGAGCTTGCTCTGCTTAATGCTCGATATGCCCAAGAGTTTGCGCTTGCGAGAGATAATCAAGAGCGCATATCGCACCTAACTAAAGCTTACGGCATCGAGAGGCTAAACATTGAAAGCCAACAGGCTCAAGCTCAAGCTCAGATCGCAGAAGAGCTGATTGATCAATATGGCAAGGGTTTTGCCGAGGCAGCTGCGAACGCGATTTTATTTGGCGACAGCTTCAAAGAGGCGAGCGCCGAGGTGCTCAAAGGGCTTGCTGTCGAAGCGACAACGAGCGCGCTTATGGAGACAGCAAAAGCGGCAGCTGTTAGCTTTATCAATCCTGCGCTGTCTGCTTCTCACCTTAAAGCGGCGGCAATCTTTGCAGCTGTGGCAGGTGCGGCAAAGACAGGAGCGAGCGCGCTCGGTGCGAGTTTCAGTGGAGGCGGCGCAACAGCAGGCGCGAACGCATCGCCGTCAGGTGCGCCACAGACTGCGCCGACTGCGCAAAGAGAGCAGACACAGGCGCGCGAGATGGTGTTTAATGTAAACTTCGGCGGCGCTGTGATATATGACACTAAAGAAGCGGCAAAGCGCGCGATGCTGTCAGATCTAGTGCAGTCATACAACAGACCAACCAGAGGCGCGCCACGCTTTAACCTTGGGAGATAATTATGCCCTACAATACGCCAGCGCCTGATTTTGCTTTAATCGCCTCTTTTGATGCTCGCGAGTGGTCGGGCGTTGATGTCCTCGCCTATGATGGCACAGATGTGAGCATACCAACCTACTCAACAGGGTCTGGAGTTTATGAGGATGGTCTATATTTTTTAAATGGGAGAGGCGTAGGAGACACAACGCCAACAGATGCAGCCGGAACATTTACCGAAGCGATCAGCTCGCTTGCTAACTTCGGCACGACTTGGACTGTTACACTGACAGAGGCTGATCGCATTAAAGTCACCTCTGATGTGAGCTTTAGTGTCTCACCTCTGGGCGATGATGTTTTAGGGCTCGGCACACAGACAGCCGCAGTTGATGGCTCTAATTATTCCGTAACAGCTTCGACAGACTGGACGCGCGGAAACTACAGAGGCGAGCAATACAGGTTTGATAATGGAAGCGGCACGACCTTTGATGCGTTTAGAGTCGGCGCGCTCCAGTGGCCTGCTCAAGATGCGATCTGCGCAATGCGATCAAGAGCGACAGCCGACCTTGATAACTTATCACCGACCGATTGCCTAGAGGAGCTCATTAGAGATCAAACAGGGCAAGAGCTCAGGATTATTTTAAACGATATAGGGCATGTCGAAGTCTGGTATGTAACAGCGTCTTTCTTTGCTTTTTTAAATGACAGCTTTAGATCTCGTTTAGGTTTTAGTGGCAACGAATATGCGACAACATTTGGCACTCTTAGCAGACTTGTTGCCGATTACCCTATGCCCTGCGCGCTGTTTCCCTCGCGACCGTTTCAGGATCATCATTATCAAGTGGACAGCCTGACAGAGGCGCGGCGCTTGATCGGTGGCGGTTACACATCTAATCTAATCGGCACATACACAACATCTCAGCTTGCGTTTGATCTCGACGCGCTGCTTGATGAGCGTGATTTATACAGGCATTTTACAGATGCCTTCATACCATATGCGCCGAATGGCGAGCGCGTAAACTTCTATCAAACGTGGGGCGATAGTCGGCGCTCGCTTAGATCCGCTCTAGTCACATCTAATCAAGACGCTTATGATCTAATTTATACGAGTGAAGATAATGGCGATTGTGGGCGCTTGCGCTGCTCGCTTGTGTCTGCTTCATATGATCTAGCTTTTGGATCTTTAAAGCGTCGCGTGCCTGTCAATATGAGGCTTGAGCACTTATGAGTAACAGCTTTACATCGCCACCGGTTCTCGCTTCTGAATTAACCACAGTGGCAGGGCAGCCGATCACAGAAGGCGCAATATCAAAGATGAGCCAGACTGCCAACTATCTCTTTGCAGTTGGTGGCACTCACAACGTAATTTCGCAAGCTTGGGCAGAAGGTCAATTTAACCAACAGGGCACGACATATCAGACGATGGCTGAATATCGTATACCTACGATCAGCAACGACCATTATGATTTCCATCTGCACTTTATAGCTAAAGGTCCAGGCTGCATAAGGTCGACTTTGACCCTAGGCGCTGCTACATACACAGACGAGGTATGCTCAACAGGCTCAGGGCCTCATGTGATCGAGTCAAGTATACTGGTTACAGTGCTCTCGACTGCGACTTATGGCACGCTAACCATTGAAGTAAAGCACACCACAGGCTCGCCAAATCATCATGAGATTACATGTATATCAGGGCATTGGGTTGCAAAGACTTCACCAGTCGACACCGGCGCGCGATATTTAGGCACATCTGATAAGTTTATACCGTTTGGCATAAACCGAGTCGGTAACGATTACCCACTGTCTGCGAGGTGGGGTATCGATATGCTCAGAAATATCGAAATGCTCAGACGTAGACCGATCACATATTTAACATGGTCGGGTGTTGATAATTTATTACATGCACCAACAAGCGGCAGTGATGCAGCTCCGGCTCTGTATCTAGGGCTCGGCGATATTTTTACGATGTCGATACCTGTGCATATACCGCAAGAGGCAGTCGACCTTGATGGCTATACAATATATCTACATGCGTACTTAGTAGATAACGCTGGCTCTGTAAGCTTTGACTTTATGGGCGATCGCATAACTTTCTCCGGCAACGGTTGGAAGATTGCAGAGCTTACAATACAAGCAGACACAGACGAGAGCATGAGCCAGATCTACGATTTGAACGTTTATCGAGTCGGGCCCGAAAATACTCTAAGCAATACTAACACTCTAGTCGATGCTGCGACTGTTCCCTTTACTGATCCAAAAATCCAAAGCTTATCGATTTGGGGTGTGTAGATGACAACGCCGACCAACTTTCACATTTTACCCAATGAGGCAGGCTGCCATAATGGGTCGATCGTTATGGGCGCAAACGTCTCACAAATGGCGCTTGCGCTTAAACAATTAAATCAAGTTAAGTTTAGAGCGGCTGGATATTACCCAGTCGGTCGATCGACTTGGCATGAGCAGCTAGGGCAATACATCAAGGCTAACTACTGGTGGGGAAATGGCTATATTGCCAAGGGCGGCACAGACGAGCATGACCTGTTTTATTTTAGTACGCCTGTTTCTGAGTGGATCGGTATCGAGTTAGTCTACGGCCCGAGCACTAGTACAGATGTCGAGCCCGAAATACTTATAGAACTCTATGAGATCAGCGGCGGCGCTGTAGGCTCAAAATTAGATGAGGGTATTCTTTTTACATCACCCGACTATTTACAGCGAGACAGCGATGGCGAAAGCGTTGGAGCGTTTCGCACTAGCACCGGCGCGCGCTTGTTTACATTTCCTAGCGGCGGCATATCAGCGCCGACTATACCTAGACCTCTGTACATACCGGCAGCGAATAGAGGTCAAGAGCTAGTCGTGCGAGTGACTGCTACAAATGCGCTAATACATGGCGTTTATATGTTCGATCTATACTTAGAGGCATGACATGAGCATAACAGATGACAGAGCTCGCAGAGTGTTTGCGCTTGAAATCTCAGGTTTACCGGTGCGCTATATTTCGGGCGCATTTGATGCGAGCTCTAGCAATCTGTCTGCAAACATCGCAACAGGCATCGCTTATCGAGACTATGAAGCGATCGTGAGTGTAGGCGCATATTCAGGCTCGATTGATCCGAGTGGAGGGGTTGCGAATTATAACACTGTCTCGATAACACTAGCGAGCAGTCGAACGCGTGGCACGCTCGATGATCCTGCTGTGATCTTTGGGCGCTGTGGAGCTCGAGCGAGTGGCGTTACTCATGCACAGCTGACATCAGACATCGAATATGATGTAGATGCTGGATCATTTACAGTCGACCTAGACATTACATCGTCAATACCCTCATTCCCTACGTTGTTGCATGTCGGTGCAGAAACTCTCGTATCTCAGAGCATGTCGACGACTACGATTAATTTTAATCAGCGAGCGGTCGCAAAGTCTCAAAGACAAGCGCACAGAATCACCCTCGACGGCACAAACGTGCCAGAGGTATCAACAGCGATCACTACATTTAGAGGGCGGCGCGCGTCGCTTTGGGTTGCTCACCAACACTTCGGCAGTGATGAGCTCACAGACTTCACGCAAATAGTTAACGGATTTATCGAGTCAAGCCCGACTGTTGAAGAGGGCGGCACTGTTTCGCTCGGCATTGTGCCGCTCACTGCCATGCTCGATTCACAGTATGCAGTTAAAAGCACAAGCACTAAGCTGCTACACGGCTTTCATTATTTCGAGTCGAATCGTGCCAACGTGCTCGAGTGGGCTGTTGCCTTGCGCGATGGTGGCTTGGATTATCATATTTTTAAGGCTTCGATAAACCCAGGCGCTGGCACATTTATTTTAAACGACGACCTTAACCCTTTCTGGTTTAGCGCGCCGACAGACTTAACGACTGGTTTTGATAGATGCCACCCTCGATACCCTCTTTTAAAAGGTGCAGATGTCAGGATATACCCAACAGCAGGCAGCGCTCAAAACATCACATATGACGTAGCCAACAGCACAGCCCTATTGACCTCTGTATTTGATCCGATACCGGTGAGCACATCGAGCGAGCCTGAGATTAAAGCAATAACAATCGGCAGTGATGAGGTAAAGCCATGGCCTGAAGTGATCAGCGAAGAGCTTGAGAGCTATGGCCCGAGCTCGGCATATGGTGTTGATGGTGCTTGGGCAAGGTGGAATCTTTCACCCGACGAGCAGGTAACTGTAAGACCTACGCGGATACCCAACAACGCACAGCCACAGATCATTCTTAGCACATCGGGCTTTAGTCGAATTGTATTAGACGGCACAGCATATCAGCCTCGAAGGTGGTCAGAGTATGCAGTGTATGAGTCACTCGACAGGCGCGAGCGCCTCTGGTATCCGATCGATATTAGAGCGCCTGAGAGCTCAGAGCCTTTCGATAATTATCCGATCGGCGCACATGTATCGACAAGGCGCGTTATAAATGCGCCAGATGATCCGAGCATAATGACAGCTCGCGAGCCCTTAAGCGATATCGCGCGCGGCTTCTATCAGTGGAGAGAGAGACAAATACTGGTCGAGCGCGAGCTTGAGTGGCTACCAAGTACAGCGACAGCAGGCGTTGTTTTCTGGATACAAGTTAAATACCACAACAGGGCAACAGGCGAGCCAGCGACACAGATGATGAAAGCGACTCATCAAACGGTGGCGACGTATGACGGCTCGACGGTCGGCTATCTAATACACTTAGACCCTCGCCAAAATTGGTCGCAGCTTGCATCGTTTGGAGATTGGGCAGAGGGTGATCGGGTTGAGATCTTTGCAGCTGCTCAGTTTGATCGAGAGAGACCGGCAGAGCTGATGTTAAAACTGCTGCAAAGCGGCGGCGGCGATCAAAAAAACGGCGCTTATGATGTGTTAAGCTTAGGACTAGGTATAGATGCAGCATACATCGACACTAATAGTTTTTTGAGCTATGACCAGACGAGCCCCTTTGTTTTTAGCGGTTCGATCAGCTCAGACGGTCTAGTGCTTAGAGATCTAATAGACAGCCTCTTAAAAGCCATGGGCTGTGTGATAATTATGGCTCGACGAGGCACAGCTGAGAGTCGGATAACCTTACAACCGATTGGTGCAGATCGTATCGCCTGCGCAACTGCTTCAATCGCGGCAGGAGATTGGCACAGCGATCAGCCTCCTACGTGGTCGATTTATGAAGATGTAATCACACAAACAGAGATTAGATACGACTACGACACGCAAGAGAAGCGCTTTGGTGTAGAGGCAATTTATAACAATCAAGAGGCGATCAACCGCTACGGCGGCGAGCGATCTAAATTAACGATCGATCTATATGCGCTCACATCTGCTGATGTCGGTGGCACAGCAGGCGACACCTTTGGCTTTTTCTTGCCTGCGATCTCTCGCATTTGGAATCTGTTAAGCAACCCTCTTCGGCTTTGGCGCGGCTCGATCGGTTCAGGCAAGAGTCTGCTTTTAGATGTCGGCTCTTATGTCAGTGTGAGCTCGCCTCTGCTTAAAGGCTATGGCGACGAGTGGGGCGTGACTAATCAAGTCGGCATGATACAGAGCCTACATCAAGAGCTTATGAGCGAAGGTGCAAGGGTTGACATCATCGCAACAGGAGCGAGCCCAGTCGCGTGGAATAGCACAGCCGAGGTTGATGCGATACCTACAAGCACATCGGTTGAAGTTGCAGAGTATTCCTACAGCTCAACCGATCCTGATGTGAGCTTTTTTAGTGTTGGCGATGTGGTCGACTATCTACCAGAGGGCAATCACGACAGCGCGATTACAGGGCTTGTAATTGCACAGATTCAGGGCAATATTATCGGCTTTACGAGCGCACACGGTATCACTGTAACAGGCGGCACTCTTGAGCCGACGATATACACGAACGCGAGCGCAGACATGCAGGCAGACGCTTATCTGTCTAGTGATACGTCGCCGCCTGTGCTAGGTTTAAATGTAGAAGCGCAAAGGTATTCTTGATGGCAAAGTTAAAACGCGATTTAGAGATAGAGATTAAAGAGTTAAAACTTAGTCTCGCAGACCTTAAAGAGAGCACAGAGCATGAGATTAGGCGCTATAAAAGAGCGCTCGCAAACGCATCTCTTGACTTGTCGCGCGTTGTTACATCGCCGCGCCCAGCTCGAGCTGTGTATGCAAACCCTCACAGCGAAGAGGCTCTGCGGCGTGCTGAGAGTGAGTGGTCTTTGAATGTGACCGAGCCTGAGTATGGTGGCGACTATAAGAGGATAAACGCTTACATTAAGAGCTCGCATGGTATCGATTGGACTTGGGAAGATGACTATACCAGAAATGGTCAGTTCTCGTGGTGCGGAGCTTTTGCTGCCTTTGTTTATGGCGATCAGGTAGTCTTGAGCACTAGAAAAAAGATCTTTCCAAGCTGTTACCGAATGTGGACAAACTGGGGGCACACTGATCGAAATCGCGACGGAGAGAACCCAAATCGGGGCGATATTGTCACAGTGTTCACAAGCGCAGATCGCTCGCCGATTGCAGGTAATCACATCGTAATATGTGCTGGAGCTCCTGACGAAAATGGCTACTTTCCAACCATCGAGGGCAACGCACACGGTGAAGGGCCACAAGGTCGCATTGAAGGTGTGATTAAGCGCACTCGAAACATGAGCCAAGTGGCTCACATATACCGACTTCTAAGCGAGGACTATACGTCATGAGAAACGATGTGCAAAACCCAATAATTAGCGGCTCGATTAGAGCTGTGCTTGATCTTTCATCTGTTGCCGATACCGACTGGCATGATCTGACATCAAGCGACTTTATCGACTCAACCACAGGCAGCGCTTGCGCCAGTGGTCTTAAGTTTGAGTGGATCGGAATTACTAACGAGGGAAGCGACTCGATGCACATCAAATACAGAGCGAGCGCGAGCGCGAGCGATCCAACGACTAACGAGATTGCAGTTGGTCAAATATTCTCAGATGACCTTGTGACCTTACGCACATCGATCACTACAATCGCATACAAGAAAGCCGCCGCCGCTGATACAGTGCGCGTTACTGTCGGCTTAAGCGCTATTTAAGGAGTTTAATATGTCTGTTTTATTTTTACCTCCCTCAGCCGGCGCTGCTTCTATTCCAGACGCGAGCGAAACAGTCGCAGGAAAGATTCGGATTGCTACCAGCGCAGAAGCGACAGCAGGCACAGACGATCTAACAAGCATGACACCTGCCAAAACAAAGAGCGTAATCGATGCGGCTGTTGTTGGTGGCGTGACATATCAGGGCACGTTTGACACCTCTGCGCCTGTCGACCTGTCAAACGCATCGCAGGGAGATCTTTATATAATAAGCGTAGCAGGGTCTTACCAAGGGCAAACATGGGCAGTAGGTGATCACCTCCTGATCAATGCAGATATGGGCGGCACGATCGACCCTGCCAAAATTGACAAAGTTGACAATACTGACGCCGTTACAAGCGTGGCAGGTAGAACCGGCGCGGTCGTCCTCTCCTCTGCTGATATCTCAGGGCTTGCGACCGTAGCAACATCAGGAGCTTATAGTGACCTGAGCGGCACGCCAACGCTCGCAACGGTCGCAACATCAGGAGCTTATAGTGACCTGAGCGGCACGCCTGAAGTGCCAGATTTTCAAACAATTACAGTCAGCGCAAACACGACCTTAAGCTCAAGCCTAGAAGATGGCTGTTACTTGATTGTGTTTACATCTAACGCAACTGTAACCATTCCCGCTTATACCGCCGGTAAAAACCTAGTTTTCAGGTTCGCCAATTTTGGAGTGGGTGCTTGTACAATTCAGCAAGCTAGCGGCGTCCAAAGGTTGTATGAGTTTGGAGATTACGGTGTGACCGGAGTAAATAGTGTCACCCTCAACTCAGGTGTTACTCGTACTTTTCACCTGTGGGCGGCGGGGTCGAGTCTTGGGCTTAACTATTGGAGCGAGGCAAATCCATTTTCAACAAGCGCCACAATTGCGGCTCTTGATGATGTGGGTGATGTAGCCATCACGGGCGTAGCTAACACGCAAGTGATTAAGTACAATTCAACGTCAGGAGATTGGGAAAACGGCGCGGTGGCTTACTCAGAAGTCACAGGAACGCCATCACTTGCAACGGTCGCAACCACAGGCGCTTATAGTGACCTTAGCGGAACACCT
>Ga0209929_1000499_pt1 | contig 14455 bp, 13 predicted proteins | sample SalPon2_C_H2O_MG_2_FD_185731 | JGI IMG/M metagenome (GOLD analysis project Ga0209929, IMG submission 185731) | Salt pond water microbial communities from South San Francisco under conditions of wetland restoration - Salt Pond MetaG SF2_C_H2O_MG... ... | reverse complement strand
ACATTACGTGTCCCTCGTGCGAGACGGTGAGCAGTGGTATCTGTGCGACGACGAGAGGGTCGCACCGGTGACGTTTGAATCGCGATTCGAGTACTCCCTCCTCGTGTACTTAAAAATTTAACGCGCATGTTTTGTAAGAAAATGTTCGACACCCAAGCGATTGCGGACAAGGTGTGGGATCTCCTGGAGACTCACAAGAACACACCGCACGTCGAGTTCGAATTCCGGTTCGGGAGGTACAATGGAAAGTTTTTCGACACAAACGTGGGCAAGGACAAGTGGGACGGCGTGATGGCCGGTCTCGTGCAGTACCAAGGCTGGGAGAACGATTTTCTCACCATGACCGACTGCTACTACAACGACGCGGAGGGCGTCCGATTGAGCGTCGATGGGAACACGGGACAACAGACCACGGTGAGGAAGCAATTAGTTCACAACGAGGATTTCTTCGAACCGTCCACCGTCCTCGACCTCCGGTGTAGCGTCTCCGTGGAGACACCGGTGGAGGGGCAATACGAGATGGACCGGAAAGTTTCCAAACAGAGACGAACGTTTGTGCGAAAAAATCTAAAGATAGACATGACGATGGTCTCCGGTGCGTGTCAAGATTTAGACGCGGAGGACCCTTGGGTGTATCAGATAGAGTTGGAGATATGTCGTCCCAGTGTCGTAGAGACCCAAGAGGAACTCTTCAACATCTGTCACAAGGTGAACGACGTTTTGAAAATAATTTCTGTGTAATAATTATAACAACCAATGGTCTCCACCAGATCCCAAAAGCGAAAGACCCGTTCTGGGAAAACACTCTCCTCCACTAGGGAAGGTCGTGTGAACAAGACGCTCACGACCCCGCGACGCGGACGCAGTAAGATTCCCACCGCGAAGCAGGTGGAAAACGCTCTCAACGGTGTGAACAACAATGCGGCCACGCCGGCGCAAATGAACAACCTCATCACGGAAGTGGCGTCGAACAATGTGAACCTTGCAAACAATTTGAAGAAGGCTGCAAATAAGTTGAACAAGCCGGTGAACAGACCCCCGAACCGGACCGTGTTGAGAAAATTACGGAAAACGTTGACCGCGCCGCCGGATGACTTGAAACGCTTGCGCGTCAGAATCGCGAAGCGCCTCGGTGCAGTGGAACCCAACCGGAACGTTCGCATGGGTGTCCTCAAGCGCGTGAATAAGAAGATTTCCGAATTGCGCAAGATCGTTAACAAGGCCGAGGCCGGTAACACGTGGCTCCGACGTCGCGCGGCCGCCAAGCGTCGAACTACCCCCGGTAAGTACACCTTGGAGTATTTGAACACCTTCCGGATCGGTAAGAAGCGATGCATGCACTACTCTAAGGCGCAACTCATGAACTTTGCCAACACCACCAACAAGAAGATGACGAAGGCGCAGTTGTGCAAAATCATCAAGGAGAAGAACGCCGCCCCGCAAGCGACCGTGGTCACCCCGAAGATTGCGAACAAGAACCGCACGTGCCAGCGCATGAAATTAGCGCAACTCAAAAACATTGCCGGTGCCAATGCCAACACCATCGCCGGTCGAGTCACGAAGCGCAAGTTGTGTGAAGTCATCAACGCCAAGAACATGGCCAACAACCGAGGTGGTAAGCGCCGAGCCACCCGGAACTAATTAAATCTGACCTTATATAAATGTGGTGGCTCCTTCTCCTTATTGTCGTGTTCCTCACGTGGGACTCTCACCGGAAGCCCCCCAACACGATCGTGGAGCAAATGAAGACCGACGGCCTCCCACAGGAGAGGATACGTCGGTACCAGGCACTCGATGACTACTTGCATCACCTGCACAGAGTGTCCGTGGAGACGGGCGTGTCACATCTCGGCAAAGCCCAACAGGTATCCCTCGCCATCAAGGAGGAGTTCCCGAGATATAATTTCCCCGAACACGCGTTGATATTAAAACATATCTCTAAAGTTGTTAATGGTCACAAGGGTGCACATAATCTGTAACCGGTGCGTCGCGTATTCCATCTTTTCGTAATTTTCCAAACAGTACATGATGAGACCATGATCGTTAGTCTCACGATGTTCTTCGAGGTATTTGCGTGGATCGTCAGAGATGTAAAATCCAGGCGTGAACATGTAACTCTGCTCCAACCGTGACATCTTTCCCTCCCCTCTCTCCCGGCCTCGTTTGATGTACATGATGACCGTGTTGATGATGCACTCGTACAAAAGTTGAAGATTATCTTCGTCTTCGACGTCCACAGTATCTATTACAATTCCTGTGCCCTCGTGATAGGCACACATGTCCGACAAACGTCTCCGGATGAACCTCTTCACGAACCGGAGGGTTTTCATCGCTTATTAAAAACATTATTTAAGGTTTTAAGTAGACTTTCGTAGGTCGCCTTTCTATTTTTCTTCACCTTGGAGACGTACGCGCGCATGACAGACCTGTGTTTGTTCGCCGGTGAGCGTTTGAGGAGGTTTTTGACTTTCTCGACATCCCTGGGAAAGTCTATGACCGTGTAGAGTTCATACTTTCGCAACCACGCCTGACCAAACATCCCCCTGAGGTCGTTCGCCACCGACGCGCCTTTCGATTGTATGAGCTTGATGATGTTCGCCTTGACGATGTGCTTCGGGAGGGTGACACCCACCTTTTTGGCGTGGGCGATCAGTTCTTGTTTCGTCATGCTATTCAAATTTTTGTTCTTGTTGATCGTCTTGGTCTTTGAGGAACGCGTGGTCGGCGTGTACTGCCCCCTCACGGAAACCGCGCCCGCGTCTTCGAGGGCGCGCATCAAACGTTTCCCAACCGTGTACGCCCTCTGCACGCCCACACTGGATTTGTACCCAAACAATTGCACGAGACCGCTGAACCATATTTGAAATTTGTGCCCCCCGTAGGAGAGCTTGATGAAATTTTGTTTAATCTCCGGTTCGTACGAGTAGGGAATTCTCTTCTGCAACAACACCCTCTTGGTGGAATCCGGTCTCAACACCCCATTGATTCTGAATTGTGCGTTCAAGTTATTGATCTCCAACCGGCGGTGGGGCGTGGTCTTCACGTAATACCTCAAGATGTGGTCTCTGATGTCTTTCACGAATCCCGTGTCCGTGCCGAGGACGCTTCCGGTGAGGCGAATCGTGCCGTTCTTGAATACGTACACGTCCACGTTCTTCTTGTCTGATGGTTTGTACATCGCCTCACACGACATCTTAGCCACGTGCGTCGCTCCCGGGGTGCACCTGAATTTCGAATCACAGGTCTGAATCTGTTTGATTTTGAAGAAGAACGGTGACCCCTTGCTGGTCTTGACGAGACGCGTGGAATTTCGCGGGGCGTTGATCTTGTTCACGTTGACGTTCGTGGGTGCCACCGGTTTGGACACCGCGTTGAACAGTTTGTACTCGAGGGGTGAAAACACGAGGGACGTACTCTTGGGATTTGGTGAGGAGATCTTTCTCACCGGTGACGCCTTCTCAGCAGATCGCACGATCCGTGGGGTGACCGTCTTCTTCGGTCGCACCGGTGACACGGATTTGGTGCGCGCTCGCCTCGCGACGACGTTGCGCCGGGGCGTCGACGGCGGACTCGGGGTGTCCATCCGTCTTCGGGCGACGACGACTGGGCGTCGCGGCGCCTCCCGCACAACTGTGACGTTGGAGTTGGCGAGGAATTTTTTTAAATTAGCGGGTGCACCTCTGCTCATGATATACTACAACATTTTATTGTTCTATGACGTCCAGACCAAAAATGAACGGTTGCATGGGCTCCAATTTGCCTCTGTATTCGAGCGACGCGACGCGCACCTCCAAGTCCCTGGAGGAGAACGGTCCGGCGTAGGCGTCTTCGTTGAACTTGGGTCGACCCAAGTTGTTCGCTTGACAGTGTGTCTGGTACAGGGCGACGAACTCCCTCTGGGGAATGTACAACTCCTTGCCATACTTTACTTGGGGCTGTTCCAAAAAGTTCGTGAGCACGGACGCCACCATGGCCACCTTCTTCTGGATTTCCTTGAAATACGGGGGAACAACGTTCCAGATGTCCTTACTGCTGTACATGCGTGAATATTCTATGTACGCGCGCACGCATTTGAGGAGGATGGCTGGCAACTCCTCGTTGAGTTTCTCATCCAGGTGGGGATCCGCGTCCTTCACCTGTTTAGAAAAATTAAATGGTAAAATACGTCTCAAAATAGAACCGCTGTTATCCTTCCAACCCGGCACCTCGTTACCCCCCAAGCACCCCGGAGTCTTCCACTCCATGCTTCGAGCTGAGGCGTGTTTCACCGCGATCGACACGTCCTCGCCACTCACAAGACTCTGAAATTCAGCTTGCTCTAGCGCCAAATCGCCTTTCACCTCAGGTGCTATAAACATCAGAGAATCACAGATGGACGACAAGCCGAATTTCGACTCGATGTTGTTACTAAGCGTTTTCACATCCTCGCTCTCGTACCATTTCTTGAACACCTTGGTGATGATTGTGGATTTACCGGATCGCGCGACACCCTTCAGGAACGGAATGCACTGCCACCCGTCCAGGTCACCCACCTCGTAGCACAGTCGACCACCCATGACGTACATCCATCGGCACACGTCCTCGTCGAACCCCTGGTAGTCCAGAATACTCTGAAAGTGGGGTGTGGGAATTTGGAAAAAATCATCTATGTAACTGTAATCCTCAAACTGTTGGTCAAAGTATTTGCAACTGACCTTGGTCGGATCCAGACACATGAACTCTTTGCTCTCGTATGGGTAGAATTTGCAGTCGTACACCCCTTGCTCCGGGCACCACACCTTCCCCAGGAAGACTCCGTTTTTGAAAGACCACATGTGTCTGTCTTTGATGATCTCCGGAAATTGTGAATCGATGCACGAAGAGAGATGCTTGATGACGTCGTCGATGCCTCGACCCTTACCGGTGATGTCTTTCCAGAATTCAAAGTTCACGTCCTTGTCGGCGTACTCGTGCACGAAAGCCTTGATGGTGTGTGTGGATTTCCACGCCCGCGTGTAGTGCCCCTCGCTCTTCCTCTGGACCATGCAATTCTCCTTGTATCGGCGCATCTCCTTGGTGTACAATTCGTTCAGACAGGCCACGATGGCTCTCTGGTGGGGATTGCACTCCCCCAACTTGACCTCGTCCATCGGGTTCGCATCGAAATACTCCGGGTCGGCGTTGAACTTGTCCGGTTGACTCCGCGGGTCGGACACGCGCTTGATCGCCTTGTGATAGAACCGGACGTTCTTAAACCCCTCGTCCACCTGTTTGATCAGTCGACACAACCGTTCACCGATCGTCAACTCGACCTTTTCGTCCAGGAAAGACACGAGGTCGAGCGCCTTCGCCCGCGCCGCGAGGCTCTTGAGGTATCGCATCTCCAGGTCGCGATTGTTATCGACGACGCTCATCTTAATGTCCAGGGGAAACCCGTCCTCCCCCCTCTGATCCGGTGAGAAGAACTGGGCGTGCCCGAGGCGCGACACGGCGATCGGGTTGTTCATCTCGGCGGACAGATACCATTTCCTCTCCATCACGGTGACGACATGGATCACTTTCTCAGCGTCGAGAGCCTGGATGTTATTATATTTCCTCTGAATGTCAGACTCTCCACGATCCGGATCTTTGTCGATAAAGTGTGTCGGCGCCACCATGATTGTTCTTGATTTTCAATCGACCCGTACCTTTATTTGAGATTTTTTTAGTTCGCCCCAACATTTTTCAGGGCAGTGAAAATTTTAATTAAGATTCTATTTTGACTCTCGATTTGATTACCGATATTGACCAGGGCGGAGCACACGGTGTCCCCATCCGGTGTCGCCAGGACGGACGCCAACATTTCGCCGAGCTCCTGCATCGGATCCTCGAACGGGGCGAGCCCGTCGTCGTCTTCGTCGTCCTCGTCTTCGGTGTCCTCGACGATTTCCCCCTCCTCGATTTCATCGTCGTCCGTCTCAAAGTCTTCTTCATCAGCGATGCGTGCACCCTTGTCGTCGACCACAATCGTCATTATACCATGGGCTGAGAAAAGTCACCGGAAAAAATCACGCATTCAGGGGGCATGCGGAATACTCAGGCGAAATTATTTTCTCAGCGTATAGTACAAACACATTCACAATGGCGGGCGGTCTTATGCAGCTCGTCGCCTACGGAGCCCAAGATACCTACCTCACTGCGTCCCCGAAGGTCACCTTCTTCAACGCGGTCTACCGCCGTCACACTAACTTCGCTATGGAAGTTATTGAACAAACTGTTAACGGTACCGCGGCCAACAACGGTCGTGTCAGTGTAACTATTGCTCGCAATGGCGATCTTATTTCCGAAATGTACGTCGAGATGGTTGCCGCGTCCCTCAACACGTCCTCCGTCGGTGGTTTGGCCGCGGCGTGGGCGGCGGAGCGCGCCATCAAGGATGTTGAGTTGTCCATTGGCGGCCAGCGCATCGACAAGTGCTACCAAAAGTGGTGGCGTTTGTACTCGGAATTGTACCTCGATTCCTCCAAGAAGGCGACGTGGGGTAAGATGACGTCCGGTTCCGGTCAAGCCATCTATTTGCCTTTGATCTTCTTCTTCAACCGCAACCCGGGCTTGGCGCTTCCGCTTATTGCCTTGCAATACCACGAGGTTCGTTTGGACTTCGACCTCTCGTCCGAGTTCACCGGTTACACCGACGGCTCTACGTTCAAGGTTTGGGGTAACTATATCTACCTTGACACCGAGGAACGCCGTCGCTTCTCCCAAAAGGCGCACGAGTACCTCATCGAGCAAACCCAGCACACCGGTACGGACACCGTGACGCAAAACGGTACCAAGCAAGTCAGACTTAGCTACAATCACCCGGTCAAGGAATTGGTCTGGTGCTTCAACGACGGTGCCGTCGCCAACGCCTCCGCGTGGAACTTCACCGCCCAAGCCGCCAACAACGACGTCGTCCTCGAGACCGACCCGACGGCCATCGCCGCCTCCAACGCCTTCGTCCCGATTGAACAAGTTGGTGCCCCGCTCTACGCGGTTGGTACCGGTGCGTCCACGGAACGCTGGATTGAAGAAGGCACCTCCGGCGCGTACGGTCCGCTCTCCGAATTCAAGCTTGTGCTCAATGGCCAGGATCGTGCAAAGGCGCAAGACGGCAAGTTCTACAACCAAGTCATGCCGTACATGCACCACACCGGCTCCCCGTACCCGGGTATCTACTGCTACTCCTTCGCCCTTCGACCGGAAGAGCACCAACCGACCGGTACGTGCAACTTCTCGCGCATCGATAACGCGCAAGTGTCCGTTACGCTTAAGAACACGGCGAAGACGACGATGCACTTGTTTGCCACGAACTACAACGTCCTCCGTGTCCAAAGCGGTATGGGTGGCCTCGCCTTCTCGAACTAAGTTCGTGTATTAACCAATTAAAAATAAAAACATTAATTTTGATTTTCGTGTAATTAAAAATAAAAATCAAAATTGATTGTAGATGATCGTCGTCGCCGTGATCGGTGTTCCCGGCACGGGTAAATCGACACTCATCATGCGATGGATGCGGTTGAGAAATTGGGCGTGCGAAACGCCCGTCGAATTAGTTGACTCGCACGTCGATGGGAATGGAATAAGAGTTCTCGGTAAATACGAACAGGATCAGGTGTTTTGTGGAACAGATCGATTATCGATGGCGGTACAACCAAAGGTAGTTAAATACTTGTCTGATAATAATGATCGCGTTGTGGTGTTCGAAGGAGAACGTTTGACATCCGTGAAATTTTTTCGAACGGCAGTCGAACTCGGTCACCGCCTTCACATAATTGAATTGACGACTTCGTCCGAGGAACTTTGCGACCGATACGTGAAGCGGGGTTCTAATCAATCTCCATCGTTTATCAAAGGGTGTGCAACAAAGATAGAAAACGTGAAGGCGGAATTCAAAGTTGAGACGTTCGACCACACCGAAGATTACCAAACGGTTTTGATTGCCGATCACATTGAAAGGATAATTACTAAAACGCGTCCGGTTCGCGTGTGCGTGAAATGTGACGTCGAAAAATCCATCGAAGACTTTCCGAAACACAAAACATCGAAGGGTGGACGACTTCACACGTGCAAAAAATGTCGCCACGAGTACATAAAATCATACCGTGCACGCAACGGTGACAAGATCAACGCGACTCGACGAAAAACCTACCAAAATAAGGAAACTCGGCCATCGGGGTCACCACCAGCATCGTCAGAGTTGCTAGGCTTATTGAAATCTTTGCGTGAATTCAAATTCAGAAAATCTAAGAGAAGACCATCGCTCTTGCAACCCGGTGAGACCCACTTTGAATACGTGACCTTGGGTCTCATCAATAACAGGAAAAGTACGATGCGAATGTACAACTTACCGAAACAAGATCTATCGAGGAAAACGAAAATACCGAGATACCACCGATTGTACACCGAGGCGAAAGAACTGATGCACACGCAGGATCCGGGTTTCGAATTCACGTCGATCGTGATTAATAAAAATCACATGGCACGTCTGCACAAAGACAAAAATAACATCGGCGAGAGTTACATCATCGCTTTGGGGGACTACACCGGTGGAGAGTTGCGAGTGTGGAATACAGACAAAACCGCCTTCGCAGATCACGACATTAAAAATAAATGGCTCCGATTCAACGGTGCAGAGCATTTTCACGAGACCCTCCCTTTCGAGGGTGAACGGTACTCCATCGTGTATTACACGGTTTGATTGTTTTCATATTAAGATGATTGAAACATGTTAATATGATTGAGATGATGATGTAGTTCTGTATTTACATGTCGGCGAGCGAACAGCACTTACCCTTGTAAAGGACGTTTCCATTGTCGTCCGTGTCATACGACATGGAGGTGAGGACCTGGCTGGAGCCACAGTTGAGGTCTTGCGTCTCGATGGAACTCAAAAGTCCACCATCGGGGCTGCGCTTGTTGTTTTCGTTACGGTTTCCGTGACGATGGGCCGTGATCTCTCTGCACGAATCCTCGTCCACCGGCGCCGCCGAACACTTGTAGTTGGTGCGCATGCGATCGCCCTTGACTTCGTAATCGAAACCGATGATGGGTTGTCCTCGGCAGTTGATGTCATTGAGGGTCTTCCACTTACCGGTCCAATCTTTATTATCATCGATGTTGACATATTGGGTCTGCTTTTCTTCACCGAGGGAACCCTGCAAAAGACCACCGAGACACCACGAATACTGTTCGTGGCGACCGTTTTGTGGTACTTTCCCTTTCTCCCTCGGACCATATCTCCAGTGTTTCGCTCCCGCACCGTGACGATGGTGGAACGTACGCGACAGGGCACCGTCCACGCCACAGTCAGCACCCACATCCGCCATACTCAAGAAATGCTTTTCAGCGTCGTCACCCGCTTTGAGGGAACGAGTCCAACCCATGTCCTTCTCATAGGTCCAGTTTGAGTACGCTCGCGTGTACGTTCGTACGAGTTTCGGGATGTTGTACTTTTTGAAGAGGTAATTTTCGAGTTTCTTGATGGCGTCCATGTCGAGTTCGGAATTGTAAAACAACACCTCGGCGCACGCCCACTCGGAACTTTGTTGGTTTCCGCGTGCAGTGTTTGTGTGATCGCCGTAGTTGATGCTCATTTGCGTCGGCACCTTTGCTCGAGGAAAGGTGACGTGTCCGGACCTGTGTAAACCGTTCCACCTGAACATGTGCTTTTGATCGACGCTGACGTTGAAGCGACCGACGGTGTCATCATCGTATGTCATCCAGTTATCGGCGATCCATCCCGTGCCACCGCGATGCGCACCGCCGAAATAATTACCATTACGGTGCCCGTTGTGGAATCCCGATAAGTAGTTCGAACCACCACCGTAGCCGTCGAAGATGCGCCCCGTCGATTCCGGAGACGTCGACGTGTACCGGGTCACGTGAATCATGGTAAACTTACGACCGGTCGTCATGACGGACGTCGGGAACCGGAGACCGTCACCACGTCCACCGATGACATATTCGTACCCATTCTCTTCGACGACCTCCGGTTCACCGAGGATTTCAGTGACGTCGTTACCATTCCCTGACTTGTCGGTCCACACACCCTTCTTTTCATCGTAGGAGTCACCTGTGTACCAACCCACGAGTCCATCAATCTTATCCGGAGTCACCTCCGGTGCGCTCTCTGGAACTTTTTGTTCGACCACCTGACCCTCTTCCTTTTCATCACCCTGGGCTTCGTCGGCGACCTCCTGTTGTTGATTCATTTCTTCTTCAGCAGTCATAGGCTCTTCATCCGTGGGTGCCGGTGCTGGTGAGTCACCCATTCCCATGAAAAAGTAAGCCGCTACGAGAATGGCGACAACTAAAAATAGTCCGATAAGGACGATCATTTATAGTAATGCAATATTTTTTTTACAAGTCCTCGAGTGTACAGCATCGACCCTTGAGTTCGACATTCCCTGCGTCGTCCTCACCGTACTCAACCTTGGTGAGCACCTGCCCCGAACCACAGTGTAAGTGTTGATAATCGAGGGAAGAAAACGGACCATCCGCCGGGTTTCTGTCTGGGTTGGCGTTTCGTCCCCGCCACCGACCCGCTTTGATGTCTCGACAAGATTCATCAATCACCGGTGCGTTCGAACACTTGTAGTTGAGGCGCATTCGCGACTTATCGTTCGAGGCTTCAAATTTGTACGCGGAGATTGGATTGTTTCGACAATTCATGTCAAACGTCTTCCACTTTTCCTGCCACGGTTCGGACGACGTCGTGCTGATGTAATCCGTTTTCTTTTCCTCACCGCCGATACCGTTTTCGAGACCACCGAGACAGTTAACATCGTAATACCAATTCCCGTTCGAGATCAGACCATTGGGACCAAACTGATGGTTACGCCACTTGTGTTTCCAGTGTCCCCAGTGTCTGTTCATGTTAATCGAACTCACCGCGCCGTCATCTCCGCAACTTCCACCCATGTTTTCAAAATTTTGGAGTTGTTCGGCACAATCTGCACCGGAGCACGACCCGAATGGTTGGAGCCACCCCTTTTCTCTTCTATAGTAGTTTCTGTTCCATGTATACACGCGGGTTTGTTTGAGGATTTTGTATTTTTTAAAGAGGTAGTTTTCTAATTTGTGTATGGTGGGAAGATCGAGTTCGTTTTCAAAAAACATCACCTCGGCACACGCCCACGAGGACGCTTCGCGATCACCGTTCTTCGTGTAGTCACCGTGATTGATGGACATTTGCGTCGGCGTTTTTGCCGTGTTATTGGTGAGGCCAGAGTAGGTGACGCCGTTAAACCTGTACAAATGTTTTTGGTCAACCGATAAAATCCAGTCGTCGACGTTCTCATTCGTCGCGTAATGTCCTGGACCGGCAATCCACCCGGTACCGGAACGGTGAGCGCCATTCCTACGTCCACCGAGTTCGGAACCCGGGTGATTCCAGTGGAACCCGGAGAGCCAGTTCGCACCTCCGCCGTACCCGTCAAAGATTCGACCACCCTCCAAATCTTGGTAACGGGCGACACCGATCATGGTAAATTTCTTACCGGTCGTCATCGCCCCCTGGGGGAAACGAATACCCGCACTCTTTCCACCGATCACGTACTTCACACCATTTTCTTCGATGACCTCGGGTTCGCCTCGAATCTCAGTGGCGTCGTTTTTCTTTGCAGACTTATCCTTCCAGACCCCCGCCTTTTCGTCGTACGAAGAACCGTCGTACCACGCGACGAGACCCTCGACCTCGTTCGGTTTAAATTCAGGGGCGTCTTTCGGCACTTCCTTCTTGACGATTTCAGATTCCTCCTGCCCCTCTTCCTTCTTCTGTTCTTCCGGAAGACCCTCATCGACGTTTTCTTCCATTTCGGCTTTCGTTTCTTCATCCAGATCAACGGCCGGTGCAATCTCCTCACCTCCTGAAGATAACATGTAAAACACGACGAGAAGAATCACGACAACGATGACACCTCCCACTATGGCCGGATTCATTGGTATACATTACGTGTACAAAAAAAATATCTACTGATCCTCGAGGTTGCAACATTCGTAATCGAATTTGTACTTACCATCCTTCTGCACGAACTGGAGTTTCGTCATCGCGCGTCCACTGTCACAATTAGCGATGACGTTATTGAGATCTTCGTTAAACGTTCCGTTCTCACCGGTGACGTCCACGGACTTCTTCACACACGACGCCTTGTTGATGGGTGCGTTGTGACACTTATATTCGGTGCGAATTTTCGAGCCGTCGTTCGATTCTTGGAACATGTATCCCGCGATGCCTTTGCCACCGCAATCGATGTTCATGATGTCACTGTACCCTTCCTTCCACGGCTTTGACAATTCCGTGTACCTCGTCCTCTTCGAGTCCACGCCCCCCTCGAGGCCCTGCACGCACACGTTGTCGAAATGTCTTTTTTGCACGGGTTGTCCCTTGTGTTTGTGTTGCAGTAACCGGTGAAAGTTCATGACCCCTCCGTCGCCACACGAGGCGCCCATGTAATTCATGCCCCGCATGCCTCGACCCTCGCGGTGGAGGTTGAGCATGTGCATCTGCGCGCGCACGGATTTGAGGATGCGATATTTTCTCATGAGATAGTTTTCGATGCGAGCATATTCGGACGAGTCCAACTCGCGATCGTAGAAGATGACCTCGGCGATGTCGAAATCACTCCCTTCATTTTCAAACTGACCGTAGTTCACGGTGAGTTGAGACGGAATCATGGCGGAATTATTCGTGAGACCGGAACGCGTGAGGCCGTTGTATCGAAGGAGGTGCTTTTGATCGGTGTGCACGCAAAACGCGTCCGCGTCTTGTGGACGCATCCAATGCGCGATGTACCCGGAGCCGTCTCTGTAGGCGGTGCCGACGTGCCCTTTTCTGAATCCCGAAAAGAAATTGTTGTTCGTGCCGTCGAAGATTCTGTCTCGCGTCGACCCCCCGTACCTGGCGACGGTGAACAGGGTGTACTTTCTTCCGGTGGACATGCACGCGGATGGGAATTTAAACCCGGCGGAGGGTCCGCCGAAGACGTACTTTTGATTATTGGAGGAATCATCCGAGGTGACATCGAGGGCGCCCTTCACCTCCGTGACGTGATTGTCTTTACCGGAGAGATCTTTCCATTGATTCTCATCGGCGTTCCAACTCTCCCCGGTGAACAACCCAACGCACCCTGGAACTTTCGAGGGATCGTCGACTTTGGGGGCGTCTTCGGGAACATCTTCCTTCGTGGTCTCCTGTTCCTCCTTCTCTGCCTCGCCCTCCCCGTCCTCCTCTCCGGCGACTTGTTGAGGATTTTCGTCGGAAGGGCCGACGACGTCACCGGTGGGACCCTCGACTTGTGCGTCGTCACCCTGGAGCACAAAAAACAGGATGACACCGATGACTAAAAGTATCACGATCCCGATCACTGCAAGATTCATTTACATTTAACATATATTTTTTTGATAAAGGGAAGACTCGAGATCTCGAAAAGGATGAACGTGTACACAGATGGAAGCGCGTTGGGCAATCCCGGCCCCGGGGGGTGGGCGTGCGTCGGCCCTGGGTTCGAACTTGTCGGGGGTGCGAAGCGCACGACGAACAACATCATGGAGATGACCGCCGTGGCCGAGGCCCTTGAAAAGTGCGTTGAATTGGGTGTCGACGACGTGACCGTGTACACCGATTCCATGTACGTTCGGAACGGCATCACGAAATGGATACACGCGTGGAAACAAAACAAGTGGAAGACGTCGAAAAACGAACCGGTGAAGAATAGGGAATTGTGGGAGAGAATCGACCTCCTTCGGGACAGCCTAAAGAGCGTGGAGTGGCGATGGGTGAAGGCGCACAACGGTCATCCCATGAACGAAAAGGTGGATACGCTGGCGAGAAACAAGGCGACTGAGATTAAAAATATGGACATGTAACATGAGCGAAAACTGGGACCACCGGTCCGAGGATCTTCTGAAGGAGTGGAAACAAAAGGCCTCGGGGTACCGTTGGCTCCACACGCACGCCCGCATTCACTACAAGAGCGTCTCCGACTGGATGTCCTACCCGTCGATCATCATAGCCTCGATCACGGGGGTTGGTGGATTCGCTGTAATAAATCCCACGAGTACCGAGGAAGTTCCCGAACACGCGCGTTTTTTTCAAGTCGTCTTCGCGACCCTGAACGTCTTGGGGGGTGTTTTGAACAGCATTGGCAAATTCAGTCAGAGCGCGTCTCTGGCGGAGAAACACAGTGAGATGAGCACGGCGTGGTCGAAATTGTACAGGGCGATCGACATGGAACTCTCCCTCGACCCGAAGCACCGTGAGAAGGACAACATCACCGATCTCGTTCGTCAGTTTCGACAGGAATACGACAGATTATTGGAGGAGGCCCCGGACATACCGTCGTGCAGTATCATCGCGTACCAAAAAAAATTCAAGGACGACGAACGCGCCAAACCGGACGTCGTCAACGGTCTCTCACCGGTGATACGCGTGAAGAGCGAAAACACGCTTCGAGAC
>Ga0209929_1000494_pt1 | contig 14490 bp, 6 predicted proteins | sample SalPon2_C_H2O_MG_2_FD_185731 | JGI IMG/M metagenome (GOLD analysis project Ga0209929, IMG submission 185731) | Salt pond water microbial communities from South San Francisco under conditions of wetland restoration - Salt Pond MetaG SF2_C_H2O_MG... ... | reverse complement strand
GACGCCTCGGTCTCCCTGATTGTACCGACCCGCACCGCTCCCCACAGCGATGGTGAAGACGCCTTGAGAGGTCTGACCCGCACCGTTTCCCACAGCGGTGGCGTAGCTGCCTTGATAGCTCTGACCCGCGATGACCCCCACCGCGACGGTATTGGTGCCTTGAGAGGTCTGACCCGCGAAGTACCCCACACCCACGGCGGAGGTGCCTTGAGAGGTCTGACCCGCGGCGTGCCCCACCGCGACGCTATTGGCGCCTTGATTGTCGTCACCCGCGGCGCGCCCCACAGCGACGGCGGAGCCGCCTTGACTGGACCGACCCGCGATGTGCCCCAAAGCCGTGCAATAGGTGCCTTGATTGTACCGACCCGCTTCGACTCCCATAGCGATGGAGAGGGTGCCTTGAGTGTTGTTACCTGCGAGGTACCCAATAGCCATGGCGTTGATACCTTGAGAGGTCTGACCCGCTTGCTGTCCCACAGCCACACCACCACCGCTTTGATTGTCATTACCCGCATATCGCCCCACGGCGACGGCGGCGCTGCCTTGAGAGGTCACACCCGCAGAATTCCCCACAGCCACGGCGGAGGTGCCTTGAGAGGTCTGACCAGCATTTAGACCAATACCCACCTTTCCATTTCCATCATTCGTTTTAATGAAAACTTCACCACTCATCAAAATATTACTTGTGACGTCGACATCCCCCACAACGTACAAGTTCGATGTTGGATTCGTCGTCCCAATGCCGACATTCCCCGTCGTCGTGTCCACAAACAGATTGGCCGTACCAACTTCGAAGTCACCACTAAACGTCCCAGTTGAAGCCGTTATCGCATTTGAACCAGCAATTTCACCGTAAATAGTGGACGCCGTGAGTACCCCAACGTTAGACTCCCCGTGGACATCCAATTTGTACGCGGGTGCATTCGTCCCGATACCGACGTTTGACGTCGTTGTGTCAACATAAAGATTTGCAATTGTTCCAATTTGAAGTGTTTTGTTTATTTGTGCACCCCCACTTACAGAAAGCGATTGCACCCCTGTATTTTCTATTGTTACCGGTCCGTACACACTTGTAGCGAGTGCGTTGGCTGTATCGGCTGTTAAGTGAATTTCATCTCCACTCGACATGGTGTGACATATTTTCAAACCAACCCCTTCATCGTAAAATACGGCTACATTCGCATCACCGTCTGCGCGTTTCATAATAATACCCGTATCGCTTGTACCTGTACTCCCAGAAGCCAGGAGTAGGACTGGATCTTTCACCGAAAGGTTATCAGTCTCTATGACAGTTATATTACCGTCGACTGTAATCCCCGACGCATGAATATTCCCCATAACGCGAACTTTAGTATCAGCTGCATCGTCTATATATACATTTGACCCAATATCAAGTGTATGTATAGGGTTCGTGTTGGAAACACCAACTTTTCCAGGAAAAGATTGAATGTTCGTCGACGCCATTAATATTAATACATAAAAGATTTTACAATATTTGCATCTACACTAATTGATTCTAATTTGCCATCTGAAGCGGACGACATGTATTCCACAAAGAGGTCACAACCATATGTTTGTGTACCTATAGCACTTGGTTCCATGATAACCATTGTGGGTGTTGTAGTGACGACCGAGCTCCAAGGTTTCGCATTTGTGCTTCCAAAAAGCGATTTGGATCCAATGGCAATATCGAGGGACGATTCGGTGCCATCTCTTGTACCACCCTGGGTGTCGTATACAAGGGTGCTAATTTCTTCATTCCCGTGTAATAATTGAGCAGTCACTTTTGCATAAAAAACATTTGAAGCGAATGTAAGGCCGACATTTGAAAACCCAAATGGAATACTCACATTACTATAAGAGTATCTTTTGCACGCATATTCACCTGTATGAGTCACGATGCCACCAGTCGTTACAATACCTACATTCGAGTTTGTAAATTGAATGACATTTGAAGTTGTATTACCCTCTCCTGTAACTTCTTCGAGGTTATAAGCTGGTGTAATTTCAATAGCACCGAGGGTTATTGTGTGTCCAAATGATGCATTCCCTGTGACGACAAGAACATTAGAGCCATCATCATCGACATACAAATTCGACGCCACACTTAAGTCATGACCTGGTGCTGTATTTCCAATACCAACTTTTCCATCTGTTGTGAGTTGTGAACCGGCTACATGAACATTTCCGTTGACATATAAAACATTCGAACCCACATCATCGACCCAAAGATTCGAACCAACATCGAGAGTGTGCACCGGATTTGAATTTGCGACACCCACATTTGCTGTTGTCACAAGACCTGTGGATTCATTTGTAAATTCCACGGTATTTGATGTAGTATTCCCCTCCATTGTAACATATTCAAGGGCGTACACAGAAGCGATTTGAATACTATCGAGTGTCAGCCGATGTGCTAAAACATTACCATCGATTGTCAATATATTTGAACTCGTGTCGTCAAAGCATACATTGGAACCAACTGCGAGGTGACACGTTGGATTTGTATTTGCGATACCAACGTTTCCAGTTGTTGTGAGACTTACCGTGTTTTGGATGTGAATTGTTTGACTCGTCACATTACCATTGAGGACAATTTCTTCCAAATTTGAAGCAATATTATCAAGTTGTGAACCATCACCAATGAAATAATTGGCTTGTATATTTCCCGTTGCCACAAGACCAACATCAGCGTTCGTGAGTTGAACCACCCCAGAAGATACATTCCCATTGAGGACAATTTCTTCCAAATTTGAAGCAATATTGTCGAGTTGTGAACCATCACCTATAAAGTAGTTCGCTTCCACATTCCCTGTTGCGACAAGACCTACATCGGGGTTTATGAGTTGAACCACCCCAGAAGACACATTACCATTAAGGACAATTTCTTCCAAATTCGACGCAATATTATCAAGTTGTGAACCATCACCAATAAAGTAGTTCGCTTCCACATTCCCTGTTGCGACAAGACCTACATCCGGGTTTATGAGTTGAACCACCCCAGAAGATACATTCCCATTAAGGACAATTTCTTCCAAATTCGACGCAATATTATCAAGTTGTGAACCATCGCCTATAAAGTAGTTCGCTTCCACATTCCCTGTTGCGACAAGTCCCACATTGGTGTTTGTGAGTTGAATCGTCCCAGAAGACACATTACCATTGAGGACAATTTCTTCCAAATTCGACGCAATATTGTCGAGTTGTGAACCATCACCAATAAAACTTGTAGCGTAGATATTTCCAGTAACATGTAATACATTTGAACCATCATCATCTACGTAGAGATTTGAACCCACAGAAAGGTCGTGTGCGGGTTCTGTATTCGCAATTCCAACCGAACCCGTCGTGACTAAGCTCGTAGCACCTCTAAACTCAACTGTATTTGAAGTTGTATTACCATTAATTATAATTTCTTCAAAGTCACTCGCCAAGTTGGAGAGAAGGCCGCCGTCGCCATCAAAAAATGGAGCATACACAGTTTCATTCACAGTCAGACTATTTTGAACTTCAACGTTACCCAGTATATTGAGGAAGAATATGTTACTATCCGGTGTCACATGATTATCCGTAATTGTGTTTTGGGTATATCCCATGGAAAAACGATCCTCGTCACCGTGATGAACGAGTGCAATATTGTGTCCGGGGTGTTCAATAATGATACCCGTGTCCAAATCGTGACTGGGATTGTTGTTTGCAATTCCCAGAATGCGATCATTAATGATGAGACTGTTTGAACTAATTGTGATCGAGTTACCCGTAATAAATAAGTTGCCCGTAATTTCAGTATCAGAACCTATGATGATATTTCCATTATCCTTTCGTATTGGCGAATCTACCAAATAGTTACCTGCACCAATCATTGGTAAATAGTCTTGTGTGAGACCATCGATTGAAACATTCCCACCTACATCAACATTTGCCGTTGCTGTGAGACCTGTAACATTTATTGTATTTGCGACGGTATTTCCAGTATTTACAACTTGTTCAAGGGTTTGAAGTTTTGTCAAAAGATTTGAAGGAACAATCTTTCGAAGGTTATTGTCAGCTGTGTTGACATAGACATATGGTGATGTCGTGGTCTCGATGGGAGCATTTGGGATATCATTGGAACGACCCACACCTGTCACGAAGATGACACCATTGTTTTGGTGTGCTTTGATACAAATACCAACGTTTTGAATTTGGTCGCCGAGACCATATGGCTTTGTGTTCATGACGTGGCCAGCATTTGTGTTACTCACATAAACTGTCTGACCTTCTGTGTAACCTAATGTGTTTATACCTTGTACTTTACCGTACGCCACCGCGACCCCTTCATCCCCGGGGAGGACGTTTTCATGAATGAGACCGATCGCCGGCATCGTGGCGGCCGAATCAGACTTCGCGAGGGCTACATTAGCTACATTATTGTTGAAAGAGTCCACAATATATACGACATTACCTCTGTAAAGTGTTGACCCCGTAAGATTGTGAATTTTAATAAAGTTGTGCAAGTTGAAATCATTTACCCAATTCGATCCATCGTACACGAGACCATGATCGGCTTCTAGATTCGTGATGACAACATTCGACAATTGATCCAACTTAACCTCAACATTTGATACTAAATCTGTTGTAAACGCGGTATGTTCATTTGTAAATTGAAGTGTATTTGATGTTGTATTACCCTTATCGGTCACAACTTGAAGTGTGACATTTGAAAGTGTATTCCCTCCACCATAATACTGAACGGCGTATATGTCTGTATCCGCTCGAATATCACCCGCAACGTGGAGTTTGTGGTCAGGTGTATCAGTACCGACACCCATATCACCATCGGTGACAACTGCTATATCAGGATTGTTGAAGAATATGGTATTTGATGTAGTATTTCCAAACCTTGTTACCTGTTCGAGTGTTACATTAGAAAGTGTACTCCCGTTACCATAATAATATGAAGCTGTCACAGAACCCACCGCATTTATAGTAGAACTCGCCTCTATGGCCCCGGTTACATACAATTTCTTTGACACGTGAGCATTTGAGTTCATGTACGTATTTCCAGAAACATCCAGTTGTTTTGAAACACTCACATTTGAGTTTGCGTAGACATTTCCGGTTACATTAAGATCCTTTGTAATATCAACATTCGATGTTGCGTTAATATTCTTTGTGACGGTAAGTTCTTTTGTCACGAAAGCATTTCCATTTGCGTATAGATCACCCTTAATGACTGCTTCATTTGACACCTGAATATTTGAAGTTGCATAAATATTACCAGTTGTGATGAGGTCTCGTGTTGCATATATATTTCCAGAAACATCGAGGTCATTTGTAACACTCACATTTGATTTAGCAAAAACATTACCCACGACATTCAGGTTTGAAAGTGCTTCAACATTTCCGGTGACTGAAAGTTTCTTGTTGACGTTGACATTTGAGGCATACACGTCTCTAGATACCGCGAGATCGTTCGAAACAACAACATTTGAAGAACCAAAAATATGACCAGTCACGAGCACATTTTTCGATGCGTGTACATTTCCGGTCACATTGAGTTCCGAAAGGGCATTCGTATTCCCAGTCACGTTGAGTTCTGAGAGGGCATTCGTATTCCCAGTTACATTGAGTTCCGAAAGGGCGTTTGTATTCCCAGTTACGTTGAGTTCTTGTGCCACATCAACATTTGAAGATGCATAGACATTCCCAGTCACGTTGAGTTCCGAAAGGGCGTTTGTATTCCCAGTCACATTGAGTTGTTGAGTCACATCAACATTTGAAGATGCATAAACATTTCCAGTCACGTTGAGTTCCGAGAGGGCATTTGTATTCCCAGTTACATTAACATCGGATGTTGCGTATACATTGCCGGAGACATTAAGATCGCGAGTCACGTCTACATTTGAGAGAGCCTGAATACCACCAGTGACAATCACATTCGACGCCGCGTGTATATTACCAGTGACATTAAGTTCTGTCAGAGCGTTGATATTCCCAGAAACTTCCAAAATATTTGAAACAGAAATATCATTCGCAAATAATGTTTCGTCGATTTTAGAATCCCCATGAACAACTAAAATATTTGACGCCGTGTCATCAATGTATACATTTGACCCCACATCTAATGTATGTATCGGTGAAGTGTTAGAAATTCCAACGTTTGCATCCGTCACTATAGAACCATATACATGAAACTTGACATTATTGTCGGCATTTGGTGTGAGATAATGTTCATAGGCGTTATTGTCGGTGTATCCAAGAAAAAACTCATCTTGTGCTTCTCTGTAACCAATCCCTACATTTGATACAGCTGTTGAGCGTGTCATCACAAAACCTAGATCAAACCCAGCCCCGGAGTCGTAGTTATTCTTGCCAAGTTCTACAACGGAATCATCTATGAGTAAATTTTGTTGGGTTGTGAGTGTTGTATCCCCCAAAACTTCCAGGTTTCCAACTACAAATAAAGTATCGGACACAAAAACATTACCTGTGACATCCATGACATTCGACGCATTTTCATCGATGAAGAACTTTGAACCCACATCGAGGGTGTGTATAGGAGTTGTATTGGCTATACCCACTCCCGCAGTCGTCACAAACCCTGTACTTGCATTTTGAAACTCTATAGTATATGGTGTTGTATTGCCCACAGTCGTGACATCTTCCAGAGACTTATTAATATTTTCTCCCGAGTCTACTATTTCCTTAGTCACTGTATTATATACAAGTGTATTTGACAGAACACTTGATTGTGTGCGAATAGGTGATACATAAAATCCATATGTATCCGCTTCAAGAGTTTCCGATGAAGCGTTAATGATGATGGAATTTATCGCCTGTTCGTCAGGTGTGTATTTACCTATTCTGATCCTTTCGGATCTTTCAATAGTGTTCAAGTTCTTCACCATTTATATAATAAGTCATTTTATTTTAGCAAAGTTCAGTCCAGCCAGATTTTTTGTACCCCATAAAGGTATCTTTTTCGGTGTCGTATACCATGAGACCAGGTTCAGGTTTTCGTATGTTTTCAATTTGTTCGGTTGTGAGTCTTGGAAGTAATAACCCACCCAGTGTTGAGTTTATAGAGACTGACGCACACTTGTGGGCGGTCGATGAACCGATTGTTACATGACCGTTACCATCTATAGTCATGCTATCTTGAATATCGCCATTTGGTCTTTTTGTTTTGAATACAATCCCACCGGGGCGTCCAGAACTGAGACCGGCATTCGCCTTTGTATATGCGTTTATCTCGGCGAGTTCATTAATTTTAATTGTGGGAACTTCTCCCAAAATTGATGTTATATCGGGGGGTTTGTAAATAGTCACTCGAGACGTTGCCACATCTGTACCTATACCCACATTTCCGTGAGTGGAGACTGACGTACCCACATTCTCAAAAGATACGTGACACGTTGTGTTACTTTCACACTCTGTGACACTTTGGAGTGTTATTGGTGGTGGTACATAGTCTTCAATGGTTTTCAAACGACTGTTTATTTTTGGAATAGTTTCTTTGAATGTTACTATATCACGCTCCACTTTACGGACATCTGGTACGAGACCTTCAAACTTTGGTAATTTATTTTCAATGTCATGTATTCTATTTTTTGATTGTTGTATTTTCACATCCAAAGACTGTGAAGCAACGCGTATGTGTCTTGGAAAATCACCTCTCACGGAGTGTATGGAGTCTTCGAGTGTTTTGAAAATATTTTCGAGTTTGGAGTCTATATGATTTACTCTGTCCGTCAAATCTGGTATTTCAGGTATCACGGGAATATCCATTTTGATTTTTTTTAATTTGGAATTAATATCATTTTCAAGAATAGTTAATTCAGATTTGAGATCAATTATATTTTTCTCAATTGGAGAAAGATCAACTGTTTCTGGAGGTTTAATATCTTTAAACTTACGATCAATTGTCTGAATCTTTTCTTTGACATATTGGGCATATTTTTCCAAATCAACGACCCGTGTATTCATTGGTGTCAAACTTGGAATGCTCTCACGAACCTCGTTTATTTTGTCTTCCAGTGGTTCAAGTTGAGGAATGGCAGCCTCGACTCTTTGTATCTCCCTTTCGGTGTCTTTGATAGTGGGTAATACATCTTCGATCTTTTTGACGCGTTCCACGTTCGCATCGAACTCTTCTTTGAGAACAACACCTTCGAGTTTTGTACCGTCACCTACAAAGTATGGAGCAATTACAGAACTCTGTGAGTAGATTGGATTCTTAGTACGAAGAGATCCACGTATAAAAACATTTTCCAGATCTAGCGAAGATGTCCCAAGATCTTGTAGTTGTTGAATAGATATATTTGAGAGAAGGCCCCCGTCGGCCTTTAATTGCCCGGTGACATTCAGGTTTTCAAAAGTATCCCCAACTTCAAAATGAAATTGTACATTGGATAGGAGACCTGCATCACCTTCGAAAATCTTTGCCTTCACAGCACCATCCACCGCAAGATCTTTGTTTATAGATAAGTGGTTCTCTTTTTCCGAAAATTTAATATCTACATTGCCATCCGCTCGATGCATGACAATGCCTACATCTTCGGTGACACGGGGACACCCTTTCGCTATTTCAAATACGGGATTATCGACATAGTAATTATGAACCGTGTTAGAATTCACAACATCGAGGTTTTCTACTTCTAATGAAGAAATCTTCAACTTATGGCCACCGATGTCGACAATTTCTTTTGTTGTGGAGTCATACGCCAATAAATTTGACGAAGGTGTGTTTCGGATTGGAGACACATAAAATCCACTGTGTTCAATGTTGTCAATCTTTGCATTCGATGCATTCAATACTATTGAGTTATGTGGCTGATAACACTCAGTGAACTTACCAAGACGTACCTTATCTGTAGCTTGGGTCACACCTGTACTTTTCACCATTTATATAATCCCTGATTTTAATTTGCGTATACAAGCCCCGCCATTCCATTTTCTATTCTGAGGATGTTATAGTTTACGGCATAAATTGTATCATTTAATATTTCAGTTTCACTGTGAATTTTTGCATTTTCGATTCGACTAAAGTTAAGTGAACCTGTGGGTTGATGCAAACTTGTTGTTAGACAGAATGAATGCATAAATATATCTGGTGAAGTCACATAGTTTGTATGATAGTAGTGACTCACATCAATAAAATGTGGCCTAGACCACCTATATGTAGTAAGGTCTACACCATTTACACTTAATTTGATTCGATTCGTTTCAGAAGTAAGTGGACTTGATCCACTGTTGTTTGAACTCGCGATAAACTTTACTGGATGATTAAAGTTGAGATTCTGAATGTGTTCCGCAGATCCTATATTTTTTTGAACTTGGTAGATGAGCATGTCATGAGATCTTGATGCCATGTTTCCTCGTTCTTCGTTATCCAAATAATAATAGTTTGAATAACATTCCCAATTGTATGACGCTGCACCAGAACCCCATCGAATACGCAATTCTATATCATGATATTGAAGTGCGACGAGTGGAATTGCTAATTGCGGTCCTTCACAGAAAAAGAATCGAAGTGGGAAGAAGAAGGAACTCGAAGTATTTCCACCCGGGTGGGGACCATTTGAACTCTTTGATACGTTGGGTGCTAACATGTCGACGGCAATATTTTCACAAAATGTTGAATCTTGTTCATCTATAATCTGACCACCAATTACGAGTTGAACACTTTCAATCAAACTTTCCCAGTTATTTGTATCTTTAGCCTCTGACCCATTATCAATAACAAAGTACGTGTAACCCAATAAGTCACCACTTCGTTCAATGCGTATTGTCGAGAGTGAGTTATTTTTTACAGCTCCGTGGATAGTTTGTTTTTCAATGGATTGTGAAAAATTTGAATGTCTTTTATACGAAGAATTGAAAAATGATATCTCAGGATCACCAACGATATGTTCATCCTGAGCACCGATACATACTAATTGAACAATACCCGAAGACATTGTATATTACTTTAATATAAGAAAATTACAAGTTTGGTTTTCTACACACAAAACGAATGACTAAAAAGTTATCTGCGGCGGTACTTGGTTCCTTGATAGTATTTCCATCCTGATCACGGATAGTAACCTTAAAACGATCAATACTACGAATTGGGTCAATATATTGTGTCACAATGGGATAATTATCTTTAAAAATAATGAGAGAATCTCCACCCGAGTGTGAAGCATCGTCGACCACGAGACTCGCAAACGAGTTACGAACAACTGTCATTGAAGACTGACCACCAAGAACATTTGATGTGCGATCATTAAAGTTTGTATCAAGTTGATCAATCGAAACGTAACAGTGCTCTGTGCTCACATTCGAATGAATATGGGCTGCCAACAATCTAGCCTGAACAACATTACGAATGGGTCGTTCAAGATGGCATGTAAACGTATTGGCACTCGCTTGACCAATAGAGTCTATAGTGATTGTATGATATTCGTAGTTGAGATCTGGAACTTCCGTGGGTGAAGTAATCAACGCCATTTATAATAGCTTAGATTAAAGATCCGCCAATTCCTTCTTCGATTCCGTAATTCGCGTAGTCATCGACGAGTTCACCGGCGCCACACAAACCACCTGGAGTCAAGCTCTTGGTGTATGGGCTACCCTGTTTGCCCTGGCCGGGGGCACATTCTAATCTGTGTTCGAGGTCGAAGATTGATTTTTCACTCTTGACCTTAATAGTAAGTGGTCTGGGACTGTAGTTGCTTCTGGTCGTACCGAGAATCATGATGATAGCCATAAGCACAAGAATAGATGCGATGGCGTTGCGGTCCGCTCGGTTAAACTTGAACATTTATAGTATACATACATATTTTTTCTAAAGTGCGTTAAAGGTAATTTAATAGTTTCCTATTAGAGAGTAGATGGACGAAGAAATTGTCATTAATCGAGGTGGTGCCACGGTCATGAAGTTAGACGCCGATGAACAGGCCCTGATGGAAGAGATAGAAATTTCTACACCAAGACCCCAGCCTGTGCGTCGACCCGTCGATCCAAAACGTTCCAGACCACAACCTCAACAACACCAAGAAGCTATGGATGCCTTTGTGAATCCAAATAAACAATCTGCCCCAACACAGACGCAACCAGATGAAGAAGTTGATTATGGGGAAGATGAACCCACATTTTTTGATGATGAACCCATGCATGGGGGTGATGATGAAGAGAGTGAAAGACCTTCGAAGGGTTACACATCCATTGATGAAGAGAAGACTGATCTTCTCAATAAATTGGCTCGACTCGAAAAGAAGGGCTTTAATGTAAATAAACGCCTCAATGCATATTCCAATATTGACGAATTACGATCCGAAGTGAAAAGAATTACATATAGTATTGACGTAGAACAATCCATTCGCTTCTCTCGGCGAATGCTGATTGCCTGTGTTACTGGTCTGGAGTTTCTTAACAAAAGATACAATCCATTCGAGATTCAACTCGAAGGTTGGTCTGAATCGGTCATGGAGAATGTGGATGATTACGACGGTGTCTTTGAAGAACTTTACGTGAAGTACCGCTCCAAGGTCTCGGTTGCACCAGAAATCAAACTCATTATGATGTTGGGTGGTTCGGCGATGATGTTCCACTTGACAAACAGTATGTTTAAGACGGCGCTTCCAAATATGAATGATGTCATTAAACAAAATCCAGATCTTGTGAAAAATATGATGGCGGCTGTACAGAATACAACAAGATCCCCAGATCAGCCGGCAGTGGATGCTCCCGTTGGTGGAACTGGCCAATATGAAATGCAGGGACCAGGTGTCGATATCTCAAGTCTCATGGGTGGTATCATGATGCCACCTCCACCACCGATGAATACCTCAGCTACGACAAAAATACCAGTCGCCGAAGAAGATGACGATGTGTCTGATATTGTGTCGATTTCTGGCGAATCTACAGGGGGTGAAGTTAAGGAAGTGAATGTTGAAGCTACCAAGGGAAAGAAAACTCGTAGAAAGAAGAAGACTGAAATTAATCTCTAAGTAAAGTATAATAATGATAGGTTATTGTCCTCTCGAGGAGCTAGAACCTCCTGTCCAACCCCAGGAAATGGTTGTGACGGAAAAACCCAAGTCCTCGACGGGTCTTGAAGAAACAGAATGTAATTATGCCGTAATGGCTTTTATCGTGGGTGTCATTATTTTGGCACTCGCTGATTCCATGGAAAAATAAAGGACTTTGCCCCTTTTACCTCGTTTGAGTTATGAAACTTGGTAAAAATGGTTTATTTAATTAGATTCTAAAACTTTTATTCTTGCCTCCAATTCCTGTATAGACTTCACAAGGAATGGAATGAGTTGTGTATAGTTCACACTAGATGCATTAGACCCCCAAGCGCTATAGTCTGGATCATCTTGTGGGTCATCGGAAGGTGCTACGGGCTTCTCCTCCGTTGGTTCGGCACCCTCACCCAAGACGACCACATGTCTCAATTCCGGGGCGTCGTACCAAATGTCTTGAGCCATGAGACCCGACTCGTGACCGATGACATTTGAACTTCCAATATCTTCCAACTTATCATAGTTTTGAGGTTTGAGTTTGAGAAGGGTGTCTGTTGCATTTTCTATATGGACCTCGTTGACCTTGACACGATCATCGGAAGAACTCGTGTGTATTTCACCAGTTGTAGAATTCCAATAAAGAGACGTCGAGCCTGTATTTGATGAAATGGGGTTTATTACACATGAATTATCTTTTACGAAATTGTGAACTGCACCCACAGCACTTATTATGATAGACTTTTCACCAATACCGGGTATGTCAGCTGCAAGAAGTCCATTAGACCCCTCACCGGCTCTGAAACCGATTGCTATGGAATATTTTTTCTGATGGTACTCTCCGGCTCTGTGACCAACCGCTACAGCACCGCTTCCCTGTCGGTATTCACCTGCTCTAGAACCTATAGCGACTGCATGAGAGTTTTGTTCTACACCTCCAGCTGCCATACCAAATCCACAAGCTTCGGCTCCGTAACCATCTGCCAGTGCATTAGATCTCTGCTCTGCACCAGCTGCAAAACCAACATGAACACACCCCTGACCCTGGTATAGTCTTCCAGCGCCGAGGCCAATAGCCACCGAAAGGTTATTTTGATTCTTACCTGCAGCCTCGTAACCAATAGCCACGGATTGAAAACCCTGCGAACTGTATGCCGCTCGGTAACCCACAGCTACCGATTGATTATTTTGTTCGTTTTGTCCGGCTTGATATCCCACAGCCACTGACTGTCTCTCCTGTAAAGATTGACCGGCTTGATAACCCATAGCCACTGATTGCGTATTTTGTCTATTTTCTCCGGCTTGATACCCTATCGCAACTGACTTGGTTTTTTGATAACTCTCTCCACACTCATTACCAATAGCCACCGAGTAAAGCTGTTGATTACAAAACCCAGATTTATAACCTATGGCCACTGCGCTAGTTTGCTGATTTTTAAAACCGGCTTGATACCCCACAGCCACCGAATTGGTATTTTGATAACTCTCACCAGCTCCGTAACCAATAGCAACAGACCCACTTTTCTGACCAGTATAAGCCGAATTGTATCCAATCGCAACGCTTCCTAGTCCCTGTGAAGTATTCCCGCACTGATAACCAATCGCTACTGCACTATTGTTCTGAGCGGCAAAACCACAATTAGCTCCTATCGCGACAGAAAACGAACCTTGGCTAAGTACACCACAATTCCATCCAATCGCAGTTGCAAAACTATTTTGGTTTAATTGTCCACATGTTCGCCCTATAGCTACAGCCCCCTGACCCTGATTTGACTGTGACGCAGCGTAGCCAATGGCTACTGAGTCCTGACCCTGATTGTGTGTGGCGCATACCGAACCAACAGCCACCGAACTTTGACTTTGTGAAGTCCTACCACATAAATAACCCACGGCCACGCAACCAAGTTTTTGGGCCACCTGTCCAGCGTTATCACCCACAGCCACTGATTTAGTTGCTTGGTAACTTTGACCAGCATTCGAACCAATAGCCACCGATTGTGCATTTTGGGACAATTGACCAGCCACGTAGCCAATGGCCACCGATTCAGACCCTTGGGACGTCTTACCAGATTCAAAGCCCATAGCGACCGATTGTTGTTCCTGACTTGTCTTACCAGCCCCATACCCCACAGCCACCGATTGTGTATTTTGAGACACCTCTCCAGCGTTATCACCCACAGCCACTGATTGAGTTGCTTGGTAACTTTGACCAGCGTTAGAACCAATAGCCACCGATTGTGCATTTTGGGACAATTGACCAGCCACGTAGCCAATAGCCACCGATTCAGACCCTTGGGACGTCTTACCAGATTCAAAGCCCATAGCGACCGATTTTGTACTTTGTCCGGTTTGTCCGGCTTGATATCCCACAGCCACCGTTTGAGTTCCTTGGGATGTTTCACCGGATCTAAAACCCATAGCTACCGATTGAGTTCCTTGGGTTGTCTGCCCAGATTCAAAACCAATGGCTACTGAACTCACCCCTTGCGTTGCCTGTCCG
>Ga0209929_1000482_pt1 | contig 14615 bp, 3 predicted proteins | sample SalPon2_C_H2O_MG_2_FD_185731 | JGI IMG/M metagenome (GOLD analysis project Ga0209929, IMG submission 185731) | Salt pond water microbial communities from South San Francisco under conditions of wetland restoration - Salt Pond MetaG SF2_C_H2O_MG... ... | reverse complement strand
CCGTACCACTAGTAGAAATTCTAACTGTTCTACCACCAGCATTATTGTATAAGTGAATACCAGAACTTTCTTGTATAAAACTGTTACCATCTCTAAATTCAAGTCTGCTAGCAGCCGTCATTCTTACTCTACCTTCATCAGCATCACCAACTGTTAAGTTGTCAATTTTAGCAGTACCATCTGTAACATCTAAAGTATATGACGGTGATGTTACTCCAACGCCTAATCCAGTTGAGTTTGCATATACATCTAAACCAGGAATTCTTAAACAAGAATGTGAAGTATTACCTAAAGTGATTTCATTTGAAACGGTTGCTGCTGAAGCGTCTGTATATTTACCAATAACAATATTATTTGATCCTGTTGTTAAGTTATAACCTGCATAAAAACCTAAACCTGTATTATCTGAACCTGTTACATCTTTTAAAGCTTGTCTTCCAACTGCTACGTTATTATTACCTACAATATTTGCCACTAAAGCTGCACTTCCAATAACAGTATTATCACTTCCAGTGGTATTGTTTATACCACTTTCAAATCCTACTGCTATATTTCTTACACCCGTTGTAGTAGCTTGTAAAACTTTAAATCCAACAGCGACATTTCCTCCACCAGTTGTATTACTTCTTAAAGCACATGTTCCAACAGCAGTGGCACAATTGATTGTAGTTGCTGAAGAAAGTGCTTGAAATCCTATACCAACATTACACATACCTGTTGTCACACATTTCATTGCAGAATCACCAATTGCTACATTAGATCGGCCTGTTGTATAAGAAAATAATGCACAGTTACCAACAGCTGTATTACTAAAACCTGTTGTAGATGAACTTCCTAATCCTGCACAAGTTCCTATAAACGTATTATTGTCACCTGAAGGTACTAAACCACCAGCACAAAAACCTACAAATGTAGAAGCATTTGCCTGAATATTTTTACCTGCATATGCACCAATAATAACACTACGTATATGATTTGTCATGCAACATGCCGCTTCAGCACCAATGGCTACGTTTTGAGAGCCTGTTGAGTTTAGTAATGCAAATCTACCAATACCCACACTAGCGTAACCAGTAGTGGTCATTAAAGCACATGTTCCAATAGCAACATTACTATGTTCAGTAGTTACAGATGATAAAGCTTTATATCCTATTGCTATGTTATCAAATCCACCTGTTTGAGAATACATTGCACATTGACCTATTGCAACATGTCGTGTTCCTGTTTGAAGTGAAAATAGTGCCTGAGAACCCATTGCGTTATTAAGAGTTCCTGATGTTACACTTTTTAATGATTGATGTCCTACAGCAACGTTAAAGTTAGCATTAGTTGGTGTTTGTAATACTTCAAAACCAATTGCCACGTTACATGATCCTGATACGTTATTTTCTAACGCATAAGCACCAATACCTACGTTGTAATTACCAGTTGTATTATTAAATAATGATTTGTAACCCGCAGCTACTTGACCAAAACCAGATGTATTGCTATAAAGTGAGTTGTGTCCTAATGCTACGTTTTGTTGACCAATTGTGTTTGCTCTTAGTGAGTCTGTACCAATAGCCGCATTGTATTCACCAGTAGTATTGGCATACATAGACTGATAACCAACAGCAGTATTTTTTTCTCCTGTTGTATTTGAATAAAGTGCTTGGAATCCCATAGCAGTATTGTAGGAACCAGCTGCTGTATTATTACTTCTTAGTGATTGGTGACCAATAGCAACATTATATAAACCTAAATCATTAAATCTTAAACTTTCAAAACCTATTGATATATTACATCCTACTGTTTGCACATGACCTGAGTAGTTTCCAATTGCAATGTTAAAAGATGCTGTTGTAGAACATCTTAAAGTACTGTCACCTATAGAAATATTATGAGTTCCAGTGGTATTTGCACCTAATGAAAGATAACCTATACCTAAATTACTTGTACCAATAGTGTTATCTCCCATAGCCTGATGGCCTATAGCGATATTTTTTGTACCTGTTGTATTTTGCCATAATGCTCTGTAACCAAAGGCATTGTTGACTGATCCTGTATTTGCACATAAAGCTTCATTTCCAATAACTGTATTATATGAACCTGTCGAATTACAAAATAAAGCTTGATTTCCAATTGCTGTATTTTGAAAACCTGTTGTGTTAAATCTTAATGAACCTCTTCCAACAGCTGTGTTACTATTTCCTGTTGTATTTTTTTCTAAACTTTCAGCACCGACACCAACATTATAATTTGATAAATTTTCATATAAAGCACTTCTACCTATACCAACGTTATATTGGCCTGTTTGATTTGAATATAAAGCCAGTGACCCTAGTGCTGTATTGTATTGACCTGTTGTATTACTATTTAAAGAATCAAATCCGACAGCAGTATTATGACATGCTGTAGTATTACTTCTTAAAGCGTGTTGTCCAATGGCAGTATTACACTCACCTATTGTGTTTACACATAATGCAGAATTACCTACAGCAACATTAAAATCACCAGTAGTGTTGCAAAATAGTGTTAAAGATCCTATACCTATATTTCCATATCCTATTGTGTTAGAATATAAAGTACAGAAGCCTATACCTATATTATAACTACCTGTAGTATTAAGAGCCATAGAACATCTTCCCATGGCAACGTTACCAGATCCTGTTGAATTTGTCTGAAGTGCTCGTGAACCTAATGTTGAGTTATATTGGCCTGTGGTATTTAAATTACCAGCAGTATAACCTATAAACACATTTTCAACACCTGTAGATGTATTTTTACCTGCAAAACTTCCAACTGCAACGTTTAGATTACCTGTTGTATTTAATTCTAATGCTTGAAATCCTACACCAACGTTATAAGTGGCCGTTGTTGATGTTCTTAAAGCACATGCACCTAATCCTGTGTTATATCCTTCTCCAGTGTTTGATTCTAAGGTTCTTTGTCCTACTGCTGTACTTCTTGTACCAGTAAGATTGTTATATAAAGCAGCATCTCCAATAGCAGTATTAAATGATCCTGTTGTATTATTGTATAAGGCAAGTGATCCAAAAACAGAATTTCTTTCACCGGTTGTATTACATCTTAACGTGCAAATACCAACGGCAACATTACAATTACCTGTGGTATTATTTAAAAGTGAAAATAGTCCAATAGCAATATTTCTTTGACCTATAGTATTATTATACAAAGGCTGATTTCCAATTGCTATATTATATGATCCTGTGGTATTGCATCTCATAGGAGTAGCACCTATAGCTACATTTGAAATACCTATGGTGTTATCTCCCAGAGCATTACTACCTATACCTATATTAAGTGTTCCTGTTGTATTATCTATTAGTGACGCTCTTCCAATTGCAATATTTTTATAACCAGTTGTATTGCTTTGTAAAGTATATGCCCCTAACGCAACGCTATCACAACCAATAGTATTTTCTCTCATTGCTGCATATCCAATAACTGTATTGTGTTCACCAGTTGTATTGCACAAAAGGGTATGAACACCCATAGCCACATTGTTACAACCTGAGGTATTAGAATTTAATGATTGATAACCTACAGCAGTGTTTCTGTTGGCATTATTATATCTTAATGCACCTCTACCTATTGCTGTATTACAAGAACCTGTTACGTTTGCACACATAGCTCTACTACCAATAGCAACATTTTCTATACCTGTTGTGTTACAAGCAAGTGCCATAGTTCCTATAGCAACATGTTGACTTGCTATTGTATTACATCTAGCTGCACCAGTACCTATAGCAACATTGTCTCCACCTGTTGTATTAGATTGTAATGCTAGAGTTCCAATAGAAACATTTGATAATCCAGTAGTATTACATTCAGATGATCTATATCCAATAGCAATATTACAACTACCTGTTGTGTTATATTCTAATGTTTCAGTTCCTATAGCAATGTTGAAAAGACCTGTTGTATTTGCTCTTAGATTATTTGCACCCAAAGAAACATTGTAACATCCTGTTGACATGTTTTGGGCATTATTATAACCTACAGCAGTATTATAATTTCCACCGTTAAGAATACAAAAATTACGATAACCAATACCAACGTTTCCAAAACCAGATTTCATCCCAAATCCAGCGTCTGATCCTATTAATACATTAGCTTGTGCTACACAATACGCTCCATTGTCATATTTACCTGCGCTGTAACCTGCACGATTACCAATTGCAATATTATTATCAACACATTGTCCATCTCGTAAAGCACAAGCACCTATGGAAACATTTTTTGTTCCAAATTCAGCTCTGAGATTTGCAGACGGACCTATTGCTATATTTTGACAACCTGTTGTATTACAAAGCAATGTTTCAAATCCTACAGCTACGTTATATTGTCCTGTTGTGTTGCTACAAAGAGTTTGATATCCCACACCTACATTATAAGAGGCTGTTGTATTAGCATATAAAGTTTTCTGTCCAATTCCTATATTATATTGACCGCCTACATTGCAGTATAAAGCATCTGTTCCAATAGCAACGTTATATCTACCTGTAGTATTACATCTTAATGCAAACTGACCTACTGCTATATTATTTGTTCCAGTTGTATTATTGTAAAGTACATAATTACCAAAACCTATGTTATTTGCTCCAGTTGTATTACAGTAAAGTACAGCTTCACCCATTCCAAAATTGTAAGATCCTGTTGTGTTATTTCTTAATACACTACCACCGATTGCAATTGAATTTGCTGGAAAAGTAGCATTTTCCATTGCTTGATATCCTATTGCAATTAGACCACCATTTGTATTTACTTTAAGAGCTTTATATCCTACAGCTACATTTTGTGAACCTGTTGTATTACATTTTAATGTTTCATATCCTATAGCAACGTTACAACTTCCTGTGGTATTACATTCTAAATTGTAAGCACCTAATGCTACGTTATAACAACCAGTTGTATTATTAAATAAACTTTTATATCCTGCAGCTACTTGGCCAAATCCTTCGGTGTTACAATAAAGTGAATTATGACCTAACGCCACGTTTTGTTGACCAATAGTGTTACTTCTCAATGAGTCAGTACCTATAGCCGCATTGTACTCTCCAGTAGTGTTTGAATACATTGATTGATAACCAATTGCTGTATTCTTTTCTCCTGTAGTGTTATTGTAAAGTGCTTGATAACCGTGTGCTGTGTTATATGATCCTGCGTCTGAAACATTGGCTGTTAATGCTTGATGACCAACTGCTGTGTTGTAGCAACCAGAAACGTTAGCACACATTGCTTGATAACCAATTGCAATGTTACCAAGGCCACCATTATTTGAACTTAATGCATCAACACCTATTTTTAATTGTAATGTGTCAGCACCTAAAGAGTGACAACAAGAACCAAACTTAATATCATTAGGTGCATATACAACACCTGTACCTGAACCTGAAAGTTTTAAATCTACATTTGATGTACCAATTGTAGCAGAACCAGAAGAGGCCATGCCTGTTGTAGTTGTTACTGGTACATATGTTTGTGTTGCATCTATATTTGCTGATAAAGTTGTTGAAACTGATCCTACAGTTATTGTATCTCCAGATGTAGCAGTCGCTGCTGTTGTGCCGTTGTCACCTCGAGTTACGCCTGTTAAACCTTTTAAACTTGTTGAGGTTGTTGGTAAATAAGGATCAGCCGTACTACCTTCATTAACCATAGCACCCCAAACAAATGCTGTACCAGTAACACCAGAGTCCCTAATAGGATAAACACCTATATTGTAACTACCAGGTGTTGTATGAGTTGTAAATGTAACTGATATTCTACTCCAATCAGATGAGGATGTTTGAGAATAATATGATGTTGAACTTACAATATCGGTACTTCTAGTTAAATCAAAAATAGAATATTTTAAGTCTGTAGCAGTTCCTCTTTTAGCATAAAAACTAAACGTATATTGAGTGTTTGCAGCTGCAGTAAATACTTTTCTCATATAATGATTATTAACAGTCATTTCAGCAGTATCAGCTGTTGTTGTTCCATCAGGTGCTGTAGTTGTATCAGCTGTTACAGTTATACTACCTATTGCAGTAGTAGAAGAAGTAAAATCTTCTGAATTTGGTAATAAGTTTTCAGTTAAACCTCCATAACTTACCTGCTCAATAGAAGAATTATAAGCCGTTATACTGTTGTTATCTATGTTAAGATTTTCAGTATTAAATGAAGTTAATCCTATGATTTTTGGTGTAAATACAGCCACTATTCTATCTCCTCTATTTTAAATTTATACTTTTTGCCTGTGTTATTATTTATTAAAAATAAGTCATTTTGACCTTCTTGTAGTGTCCAATTTCCTTTTGTACCATCTACAGAATTACCTTGTGTTTGGGCCATATTATTTAAATGTAAGTCTCCAGAGTATATGTTTGCCCATACACATGAAGCAGACCCTATATTTTGAGCATTATCTGTAAATGGCATTAAATCTGCGGCCGTTCTTAAAGCTGTAACATTTGCATCACCTAAAGTAATTTCATTTGTTGCGGTTGCTGAAGAAGGTTGAGCATTCCAACCAATAGCAGTAATATTTGAACCTGTGGTTAAAGTACAAGCAGCCTGTCTACCTACAGCAGTAATATTATTTCCAGTAGCACAAAAAGCCGCATATGCACCAAGTGTTGCAATATTTGTACCAGTTACGTTACATGCACTTGCATTAAATCCTACAGCTGTATTTTGTCCTATATTATTATTATATAAAGCACTTCTACCTATAGCAGTTACATAATTTACATCACCACAATATGATGCCTGATATCCTACTGCTGTATTTCCAAATCCTGTTGATGAATTTCTAAGTGCTTGAGTACCAAAAACTGAATTTGTATAACCTGTAGTATTACAATTTAAAGCTAAGTAACCTATTGCTGTATTTTGATAACCTGTCGTATTATTTGCTAAAGAATATGAACCTATTGAAGTATTATCACTTACTAAATTACACCTTTGTGAATCGTGTCCTATAGCAATATTATTTGATCCTACTAAATTATAACATAAAGAACATCTTCCAATTGCAATATTTCTAATACCTGTTGTGTTAGTCTGTAATGCAGCTTGTCCTACAGCAACGTTTTCAGTACCCGTTGTATTGTTAGTTCCAGCACCTGACCCAATAAATGTATTTGATGAAGAAGTATTTAATTTTCCAGCACCTGATCCAACAAAAACGTTAAATATACCGTCAGTACAACAACCTGCTTGATATCCTATAGCAACATTTGAACATCCTGCCGTACCACATTGCATAGAGCCATTACCTATAGCTACGTTTGCAAAAGAGGTTGTTGAGGCTGCTAAAGCACTTCGTCCTATAGCAACAGTATTACTACCAGTTGTTAACGCACCTGCAGTAAAAGCACCAATAAGAGTGTTGCTTGATCCTGTTAAACAGTATCCTGTTCTGCTTCCAATAAGAACATTATGACCACCTGTTTGTAGAGCAGGACCAGCTTCTGAACCTATAAGTGTATTACCGACACCTGTTGTATTATTCGTCCCAGCTCTATATCCATAAAATGCATTCCAATATCCAGTTGTATTACATGTTCCAGAAAGTGTTCCAACACTTGTTAATGCTCCAAAACCTGCAGAGCAATCAGAATATCCAGAACACATTCCAATATAAACACCTCTTGTTGGTGCTGGAGCATGTCTACCTGCTTGATATCCAATTGCAATATTACATATACCTGTTGTATTACAAAGCAATGTTTCAAATCCTACAGCTACGTTATATTGGCCTGTTGTATTATAATATCCAGAACATGTACCTACTGATACGTTGTAAGAACCTGTAGTGCTACAACGATTTGCAAATAAACCAATTGCAACATTAGATCCACCAACTGTATTTCTAGTTAAAGTTTGCAATCCTATAGCAACGTTAGATGAACCAGTTGTATTGTCACCTAAAGCTGCTGGACCTAAAGCAATGTTATTTGATCCTGATATATTACATAACATTGTTGATGAACCTACAGCAAAATTTCCGCCACCTATTGTATTATCTCTTAAAGCAAAATTGCCTATAGCTGTATTATTCTGACCAGTAGTATTACTAACCAATGCTTGATGTCCTGCACCAAAATTATTACTACCTGTTGTATTATCTTTCAAAGCATAACGTCCAAGAGCTATATTATCATTTGCTAAATTACATTCTAAAGCTGAAAAACCTACAGCAACGTTAAATGAACCTGTACTATTACATTGTAAAGTTCTGGATCCTATTGCTACGTTTTGTGTTCCAGTAGTATTAAATTTTAATGCTCTAAATCCTATTGCTAAGTTTACATCTGCTGTGTTGCATTGTAAAGCTTCATACCCTAAAGCAACGTTACAATTTCCTACAGTATTACATTCTAAAGCATAAGCACCAAAACCTACGTTATAGTTACCTGTAGTATTATTGAAAAGTGTTTTGTATCCCGCAGCTACTTGGCCAAAGCCTTCAGTATTGCAGTATAATGAATTATGGCCTAATGCTACGTTTTGTTGTCCTATTGTATTTGATCTTAGTGAGTCTGTTCCTATAGCCGCATTGTACTCTCCAGTGGTATTTGAGTACATACTTTGATAACCAATTGCTGTATTCTTTTCTCCAGTTGTATTGTTGTAAAGTGCTTGATATCCATGAGCAGTGTTGTAAGAACCAGCAGATGTATTTGTGTTATACATTGCTTGATAACCAACAGCAACGTTGTAAAGACCAGCATCATTACATCTCATTGCCTGATGACCTATTGCAATGTTTCCATTTACAGCACCAGTTTGAGATTCTAAAGTACTATTTCCAACAGCCACATTTGCAAAACCAATTGTATTAGAAAATAATGAACTATCTCCAATAGCAACATTTGAAGTACCTGTGGTGTTAAGTCTTAACGAACTTCTTCCAATAGCTAAGTTTTGAGAACCTGTAGTATTACAAAGCATACTATAAAATCCTATAGATGTATTATAGTTACCTGTAGTGTTATTAGAAAGAGCTCCCCATCCAATAGCCGTATTACATTCACCTATTGTATTATCTGTTAATGCGGCTTTACCAATGGCAATATTACATCCTCCAGTAGTGTTAGTAGTTAAAGCACTAACACCAATTGCTACGTTGTCATTTCCTTCATTTACTCTTAAACTTAAATATCCAATAGATATATTGCATTGAGAAGTAGTTGAACATTCTTGTGAAATAGAACCTATAGCAACATTGTAATTTCCTGTAGTATTAGATTTTAATGCACCGTGACCAAATGCTGTATTGTTTCTACCAATTGTAGTATCTTTTAATGCTAAACATCCAACAGCAACATTACAAACTCCTGTAGTTAAAGAAGATAAAGCACTATTACCAAAATAAAGGTTTGAATCATTTGTTCCTATTTGATGACATGTTGTACCATCACTTATAGTAATTTCACCATCTTCTACATGAAGTTTAGTAGCAGGAGTTCCTGTTCCTATACCTACATTAGAACCACAAAAACATACAGTTGTTGTTCCAACATTAGTAAAATCATACCTTCCATCAGGCGCATAAAAATAAAATTTTCGGTCACATCCTGTACCATTTACTTTACCTTGTATTTGAAATAAAGCAGTGTCGGTAGCATTTCCAAAGAAAATTCCTGAATAAGCATTTGCAGATGTACTTGTAACAAGGTTTAAAGTAACACCGTGACCACCTTGATCTCCTTCAATTAATAAAGCGTTTCTACCGTTTAATCCTCCTGATATACTTACATCATTTTTTTGTATATGAACAAAGTTACTAGGAGATGTTGTTCCAATACCTAAACCTTTATTAAATGACCATGCGTCACAGGTCGAACCATATGTTAAACATGCAGCTGCACCATCTACTGTTATACCAGCCCCATCAGCTGCGGCCGCTGAAGCAGCTCCACACGCTACAGTTATATTTAAATCTTCTACATCTAAAGTGGCTGTGTTGATTGTAGTAGTTGTGCCATTTACGGTTAGATTTCCTGTGATTGTTGCGTTACCACCAACTGATACATTGTTATTAAAAGTAGCATTACCTTGCTCAGACATATCAAAAGAAAGAGCATCAAAAAAAACTCCACCATCATTACCTCTTATAAAAATATCTTGGTCAGCTACTACAGACTCTATTTTAAATCCACCTGAACGAAATATTTTTCCATAGTATGTTGTTGAGTCAAGTAGTTGTATGGTACCTGCATTACTAGCTTGAAACTGAAATATATTAGGTGTTTCCATACGCAAATTATCTGTATCAGCCTTTATAACCTGACTTCCTGTTCCATCGGTATCAGTAATTGTTATTTTTGGATCGGTTGATGAAAGGTGTAATAATGTTGAAGGACTTGTTGTACCTATACCAACTCTATTGTTTGTACTATCAACGTGTAAAGTATTTGTATCTACTGTTAGGTCGCCATCTACAAATGTATTTTCATATAAATCAATTCGACCATTGTTTAATTTTAAACGTCTTTGATAACCATCTGTGCCTCTTGTAAAGAAGTACATCTCGCCATAATTATTTGTTCTATCAGTATGTTTCTGCTCAATAGAACCTGTAGCAGCATTTGCATCAAACACTAGAGCACTATAGTTATCATCAGTGCTATCTGTATTCTTTATTCTAACGGCTGCATCATGGACACTATCAGATGTAGCAGAGCCTGAAGATAATACACATATACCAGAACAGTAGGTCGTTAATTTTAAGTTTCCATAATGATTTAATTGTACTTGACCTGTACTACCATCAGCTGTTAAATAAGTGGTTAATCCACCTGATCCATCATCTGATTGTAAATAAATGTCTTGGTCATTTGCATAGTTACGAATGTAAAGACTGCCTGTGGTTTGTGCTATATAACCTGTAGAACCATTGTGATAAACTGATAGATCATTGTCATCACCAAAGTAAGCAGTGCTACTATCACTTAAACTTAAATCACAACTAACAGAAAAATCTCCTGCAGCTGAAGCCACAGTAACCACACCTGTATTTGAAATTGTTGCGTCACCTGATGGTGTAACTTTTGATGTTAAGTCTGAGCCACTTCCAACAAATATCTCTCCATCACTTAACTCTAGGCCCATGTTTTCACGTAATGTTGAAGGACTTTGTAGATCATAGGATCCAAAAGTCATCATTTCTATATCATCATTACTTGCAGGTGCTGTGGTAAATGTAACTTGTGTATTACTTGTTTTTGTAAAGTCTATATCTTCTATAAGTTGAACACCATTTAAAAAGACTAGTAGAGGATTTGTAGAAGTATATCTTAATTGTTTTCCATTGACATCATTGCCACTAAAGACCGTAGTAGAACCATCACCAGTATAACGATAACGTTCTATTATACCTGTTTGTTCGGGTGGTGATACTCCTATATAACTTGCCATTGTTCTCTCTCTATACTATTTAGTTACCTTCTAAAGTGTTTGTTCTTGCTCGGCTTTAAAAGCTGCATAAGCATCTTTAACATCTTGTGTCCATACTGCGTTGCATACTGCTTGTACTTCAGCATGTTCATTTGTAATATCTGCATCTGGCATTAAAGCATGCCTGTGATATTTTCTGGATAGTTCTTCACCATCTTCCATAACTACAACATCTGTTCTTACTTGAACTGATTTGTGTTTTCCGACCACTTCGATTTTACCAATCTGTGTTTCTTTAGTTATTGCCATAGTTTGTCTCCTGTGTTGTCATTGTTAATCTACAAAAAAAATAAATGCTCCTACTATATCTGTTGCTTGACCTATAGATGTGTTATGAAGTCCATCTGCTGTTCCACTATTTCTTGACCTTGTAAGACCGCCTTTATTTTGATTATAATGAGCATTAAGACCTATATTTAGAGTACCAAAACTTGAAAGGTTAAAATTAACATCACTTACATAACTAACATAACTTGCTTGACTTGTGCTATCTGCACTAGATACAGTAAATGGTAAACCTTCAACATTAATATTTCCAGTTGCACTACCAATAGTAACAGCAGATATTTGTACTCTAAAATGTGCTGTAACTAATCTTCCAACTTTTGTATAACGACCTTGTTGAACAGTATAAGTTACAGAACTGTAATGATTACCACTAGCTTGAATAGTAGGTGTCCAAGTTCCTTCTTCGTAATCGTCTGGAAGCAAGTTTCCATTACCATATCTTATTGTATCTACATTAGCATCACCAAGTGTAATTTCATTGGTAGCTGTTGCAGATGATGGTTCTGCGTTATGACCTAATACAGTTAAATTTGAACCTGTAGTAATAGTATCTCCAGCATTTTCTCCTAATACTGTATTTTCAAAACCAGTTGTATTTGCACTTAAAGAATTACGACCTACTGCAGTATTGCTATAACCTGTCGTATTATTTCTTAAAGAACAAAATCCAATTGCTGTGTTGCAATTACCTGTCGTATTAGCAAATAAAGAACAAAAACCTACTGCGGTGTTGTTATCACCAGTTGTATTAGCTAACAAAGCTTTTGTACCTACAGCTGTATTTCCATTACCTGTAGTATTATATCTTAAAGCTTGTGCACCAATGACAGTGTTATCTTCCCCATAAGTATTTACACATAAAGTAAGCATACCTAGTGCTGTATTTCTGCTAGCACTAAGATTATTTCTTCCTGCTTCAACACCTATAAATGTATTTTCATAACCTGTGTTACATTGTCCAGCAGACCAACCTACAGCAGTTGTACAAGCATATTGTGGCATAGCTGCATTTAAGGCAGTATAACCTATTGCTACAGTTCTACTATTACATACTGAACTAGCAAGAGCTGCAGTTCCTATAACTACATTGGTTGAACCTGTAGTAGTTTGATTTGCCGCATAAGCACCTAGTATTACATTATCTGTACCAATGGTTAATTCACATCCTGAATATGCTCCAATAATAACTTGATTTCCACCAGTTATATTTCCTCCAGAATTATTATATCCAGCCCAAGTACCAATAAAAATATTATTACCACCTTGATTACATCTACCAGCACTTCTACCAATTGTAATAACACCAGAGCCGGTGTTATGTTCTCCTGAACCACCACCTAATGCTACAGAATAAGAAACTCCAGAAGAATTTAAACCCGCACCACTGCCAATAAAAGTATTTCTTAATCCACCATCTGCAAATCTACCTGCACAATGGCCAACAGCAACATTTTCCTGAAAATAACATTGAGTAGAACATCCACCCATTGCTTCTTGTCCTATTGCAATATTGTAAAAACCTGTTGAATTATAAGTTAATGCACCATTTCCAATTGCAATATTAACTGATGAATTGGTTGCACATTTAAGAGTGTTATATCCTAATGCTACGTTATACTCACCAGTTGTATTACTTAAAAGAGATTCATATCCTATTGCAATATTGTATGAAGCCGTAGTGCCACCACAAAGTGCTTGATAACCCATAGCAACATTATATTGTCCTGTTGTATTATCATATGATGTTCTCGTTCCTACAGCAACATTATAAGAAGAATTACAAGATGCAAATAAAGCTCTATATCCTAATGCTGTATTAAAATCTCCATCTCTAATAGCACTTAAAGTACTAGATCCTATTCCAACGTTTTGCTCTCCACTAACTACAGTTGCACCTGCGCCATTACCTAAAAAAGTATTATAACGTCCATAAGTTATGTATAAAGCAGCTGATGTTCCAATTGCAACGTTATAGCAACCTTGCCCATTTGAAGGATTATCAAATCCATAACCTGCCTGCGATCCAATGTAAACATTACTAAATCCACCACCTACTAATTTAGCAGCTTGATAACCTATTGCAATGTTACGGGTTTCAGTTGCATTTTGTAAAGCTTCATAACCTATTGCTACATTACAACTTCCTGTAGTATTACACTCTAAATTATAAGCACCAAACGCTACGTTATAATTACCAGTTGTGTTGTTGAATAGTGATTTATATCCTGCAGCTACTTGGCCAAAACCAGACGTGTTACAGTATAGAGAATTGTGTCCAAGAGCAACGTTTTGTTGACCAATAGTGTTACTTCTTAATGAATCTGTTCCGATTGCAGCGTTATATTCACCAGTTGTGTTAGCATGCATTGACTGGTAACCAATTGCCGTGTTTTTCTCTCCAGTTGTGTTATTGTAAAGTGCTTGATAACCGTGTGCTGTATTATATGAACCAGCATCACTTACATTTGCTATAAGAGCTTGGTGACCAACTGCTGTGTTATAGCATCCTGAAACATTAGAACACATTGCCTGATAACCAATTGCAATGTTACCAAGACCACCATTGTTTGATTCTAATGCATTTGAACCTATTTTAAGTTGTAATCCATCAGCACCAAAAGTATGAGAACATGAACCTATAGTTAAATCTGCTGTTGTTGTAATTGCTATATCTGAGGTAAGTTTACCACCTGTAATTGTACTATCAGCAATTTCACTTGCTTCAATAGTTGCGCCACCTGAAATTAAATCTGCTAAACTTCGTGCTTTTGACATTGAATCCTATTTTTTGTTTTTACCATAACGATTAACGTATTCCTCAAAATATTGTTTAAAGTTACCAGTAAAAACTTTTGATCCAATGTGACCACAAGTCA
>Ga0209929_1000476_pt1 | contig 14729 bp, 18 predicted proteins | sample SalPon2_C_H2O_MG_2_FD_185731 | JGI IMG/M metagenome (GOLD analysis project Ga0209929, IMG submission 185731) | Salt pond water microbial communities from South San Francisco under conditions of wetland restoration - Salt Pond MetaG SF2_C_H2O_MG... ... | reverse complement strand
CACTTTTAACTTTACACAATAGTGGTGTTGCGACCAACACAACGGCTGAAATAAAAATGGCTGGTGGTAATGGTTTATCTACACGTTACACATACATTCGTGCTGTTAATGGAGGTGCTTCAGCAGGAAACCCCCATGATTTATTTTTCGGCACAAACGATAATAGTGCAACTCCTGTTGACCGATTAAAGATTGCTGACAACGGAGACATCTCCTTTTACGATGATACAGGAACTAGCCAAGCTCTATACTGGGATGCAAGTGCTGAAAGTTTGGGAATTGGAATAACAAGTCCGAATGAAAAATTAGTTGTATCAGGTAATGCGTCTGTTACTGGTGCATTACAAATAACATCGAATACTTCAACTCCTTCTGCTGGTGCAGCAATATTTAGACCAGCAAGTAATACTTTAGCTTTTGTTTCAAATAGTGCAGAAAGAATAAGAATAGACTCTTCAGGCAAAATACTAATAAACACTACAACACATACCTTAACTGATACTGAAATGGTCGTCTCGTCTGAGTACAGTGCTAGTGGCGTAACGACAAGTGGTATAACATTAAGTTCTCGTTCAGGCGGAAGTTGGAGAAATAGTGGAATATTTGCTAACGGAACTGACCTTACTTTTACTGTTGGCGATACAGGTTTAAATGGTTCTCAATCATCAAGTGAAGCCATGAGAATAGACTCATCAGGTAATGTTGGAATTGGAACGACTAGTCCTGAACATGCACTTCATGTTAATGGTGGTACTGCTAATACTGTTGCTCAATTTCAAAGCACAGACGCTAACGCATATATAGAGTTTTTAGATTCAGATGCAGGTGCATCAGGTTGTTTTATTGGTGGTGCTGGTGATGATTTTGTAGTATTACCTAATGCAAGTGAAAAATTTAGAGTAACATCATCAGGCAACGTTGGAATTGGAACTGCTAGTCCTGCTGATAAACTTCATGTAGAGGGTAATATTTATTTAGGAGCTTCTACTAGGACTATTTATACTGGTGGTAGTGGTAATTTGCATCTACAAACAAATACAGGAGAAATATTATTTTTAAGAAGTAATGGTTCTTCTGAATCCATGAGAATAGACTCATCAGGTAATGTGTTGGTTGGTAAGACTTCGGCAGATGATTTTGCATCAGCAGGTGTGCAAATTGAACCTGCAGGACAAATAACAACATCTATAGGCGGAGATGCTGCATTAAAACTCAATCGTGGTACTAACGATGGAAATATTATTGAACTCAATAAAGCTGGTGTGTCAGTTGGAAGTATTAGGAGTGTAGCAGGAGATAGTATTGCTATAGGAACAGGCGATACAGGTTTGCGTTTTGCTGACTCTATTAAAAAAATACACCCGTATGATATAAACAGTGGTACAAACAGTGACAATGTTTTAGACCTTGGGGATTCTAACAAGCGATTCCAAGACATTTACGCCACCAATGGAACTATCCAAACTTCTGACAGAAACGAAAAACAAGATATAGAAGCTTTAACAGATGCAGAAACTAGAGTAGCTGTTGCAGCTAAAGGATTACTCAGAAAGTTCAGATGGCAGTCTGCTGTAGCTTCAAAAGGTGATGATGCTAGAATCCACTTTGGAATCATAGCTCAAGATTTACAAGATGCTTTTACTGCTGAAGGATTAGATGCAGGTGACTATGCTATGTTTATATCTAGCACTTGGACTGATGATGATGGAGTAGAACAAACAAGACTAGGAGTACGTTATAGCGAACTTCTAGCATTTATAATTGCAGCAATTTAACAAAGGAGAATAATTATGGCAATAGGATATACTTGGGACGTTTCAACAGTTGATACTTACCCAACACTAGATGGTAATACTGATGTGGTTTATTCAGTACATTGGAGATTAACAGCAGAAGATGATGCTAATCAGGATGCTGATGGCAACAACATTACTGCTACTTCATACGGGACTTGTAGTTTAGATACTTCAGACCTCTCAAGCTTTACAGCTTTTGCAGATTTGACAGCTTCTGACGTACAAGGCTGGGTTGAAGGAGTTTTCGGAGCTGATGATGTTGCTGAAAAGAAAGCAGCTTTAGATGCAAAGATAGCTGAAATCATCACACCAACAAGCGTTACTAAGACTATAGGTTAATCATGGCCCTGTTGCCTGTAACTCCGCCAGCTGGGATAGTCAAAAATGGAACTGACTATGCTAATAAAGGTCGTTGGGTTGACGGCAACTTAGTGCGTTTTGAAAATGGTTTTCTTAAACCTATAGGCGGTTGGTCTAAACTAAGAGCTACAGCATTAGATGGCGAGCCTATTGGCATGTACGCCTATAAAGATAATGCTGGTAACTCTGTATTAGCAGTTGGTACTAGACAAAAGATTTATGTGCTTTACGACAACACTTGGACTGATATAACACCATCAGGATTTGTAAACGATGTTACAGCTGATCCATTAGGTTATGGTGCATACCATTGGGGTGTAGAAGATTATGGTGATGCTAGATCACAATCAGGTTTACCTTTACAACAAGGTCATTTCTCCTTTGACAACTGGGGTGAACACTTAATCTTTTGTTTTTCTGGTGACGGCAAAATTTATCAATGGCGACCAGATTCAGCAGGTGGCTCACCTGATACTATCGGCACAGTAGTAAGCAATGCACCTATTGATAACCAAGCTATATTAGTAACTAACGAAAGGCATTTAGTTGCTATTGGTGCGGGTGGAGATCCTAGAAAAGTTGCATGGAGTGATAGAGAAGATAATACCAACTGGACATCCACCGCTAGAAACACAGCAGGTGACTTACAAATACCTACAGGCGGTAGAGCATTGCTAGGTGTTAAGTATCAAAACGATGTCATTATATTTAGTGATACTGGTATAGATAGAATGAGCTATGTTGGCTCACCTTTTGTTTATGGTATTACAGCAGCTGGTTCTAACTGTAAAGCAGTAAGTAGAAGATCAGTAGTACAAACAGGTAACTTCCTAGCGTGGATGGGTGAAAATGCTTACTTTGTTTATGATGGTGTTGTAAGAGAAATACCATGTGAAGTGCATGACTTTGTATATGACAACCTAAATGTCCCAGGTAGAAACGCATCATGGGGTGGACACAACTCTAACTTTAACGAGATATGGTGGGGATTCCCAGTAGGCACAAGCCAATACAGACCTAACAAATATATTATTTGGAACTACAGAGAAAACACTTGGTCTATTGGATCATTAGATAGAGGTTGTTGGATTGACCAAGGTGCTTTTGACTATCCAATTGCAGGTGATTCGCTTGGTTTTATATACGAACATGAATCAACCTTATTATCTAACTCACCTAACTTAGACTCTGATGTACCTTTTTGTACTAGCGGTCCAATAGAATTAGGCAACGGCGATAACTATGTGCAATGCAACCAGATTATCCCAGATGAAGAAGCTAATACATTACCTGGTGTAACGATAAGTTTTAAAGGTAAGTTCACACCTCTTGGCGCAGAGACTGACTTTGGTTCATTTACTTTTGAAAACGATGGTTATACTGATGCAAGGTTTACAGCAAGACAAGTACAAATGACTGTAACAGGTACAACCACACAAGATTTTCAAGTTGGTAACATAAGATTAAACCTAAGACAAAGAGGTAGAAGATAATGGATTTATCCTCACAAAGACAGTATATACAAAGAGCTGTAAATGCAACAGTTGATTTAACAACAACAAATCCGACTTTAATTTATACAGCACCTAGCGGTGGTGATTTTGACTTTGCAATAATAGAGTCAATTCTTGTAACCGAAGATGGCGGTCAACAAACAAATTTTACTTTAACCATGACAAGTGATGACTCTGTAGTGCATACGCTGTGGTCACAATACAATATAAGCGCAAATAATACAGTTGAATTATTAACGAGAAGTTTAATATTAACAGCAGGAGAAATTATAAATTGCACAGCTTCTCATGCAAACAAATTAAGTGTAATTATGAGCATCGTAGAATATGCAAAAGGCGACTAATAACGTAGTTGACATACAACAAGTTAAAAAAGAACCTTGGGAAGTTGAATGGGATAGGTGCAAACCCTATATAGCAAAGGCTGTAAAACATCAAGATTCCTATACAATTGATGACATAGAGGATAAAATAAGAGGTGGAATATTCCATTTATGGCCAGGCAAAAAGTCTGCATACATAACAGAATTTGTAATATATCCACAGGTTAAAGCGATGAATCTTTTATTTTGTGGTGGTGATTATAAAGAGCTAGAAGCAATGCTACCATCCATAGAAGCCTTCGCAAAACAAGCTGGCATCAAAAGATTGTATGGTGGCGGTAGAAAAGGATGGACAAGAAAACTAAAACATCTAGGATTTGAAACAGAATATTTAATTAGAAAAGACTTATGAGTAAAGGAAAAACCACAACACAACAAACTGCGACTTTACCAGCTTTCCAAGAAGCACAGTTTAAGGAATTATTTGGCGCAGCTAGAGGCGCTGCACAACAGCCGTTTATACCTTACACAGGCCCAATGGTCGCAGGTTTCTCGCCAGATCAACTACGACAGTTTCAGGCGACTAGAGGACTATTTGAAACTGGTATGGGTTATGACCCAACAAAAGCTTTACAAGGATTAGCACAAGAAGCTAGACCTATGACTGGTCAAGCTGCATCTTTACTTGGTCAAGACATTGGCGCATATCAATCACCTTATCAGCAACAAGTTATAGATCTTGCAATGCAGGACATACAAAAGCAAGCTGATATAGCGCGAGGCGGTGCGCAGGAGCGTGCGATAAGAGCAGGCGCATTTGGTGGTTCAAGATCAGCATTATTAGAGTCTGAGTCGCAACGACCTTACGCAGAGCAGATGGCAAGAACAGCTGCTGGTTTAAGGCAGTCTGGCTTTGAGCAGGCGCAAGCGGCGGCGGAGCGTGATGTGGCAAGGCAACAACAAATGGCTATGTTTGCACCACAATTTGAATTACAAGCAAGGCAACAACAAGCAGGCTTATTAGGTGGTTTACAGACTGGTCAGTTACAAGGATTAGGGTTGCTAGGGCAAGCGGGTGCGCAGCAGCAAGCGCTACAACAAAGAGCGATTGATGCACAAAGAAGAGAATTCCAAAGAGCATTGGCATATCCACAGCAACAAATTGGTTTATTACAAGCTGGTATGGGTACACCGCTTGTTGGTACGACTAGAACAGAATCACAAAAAGCTGGAGCAGGAGATATTTTAGCTTCTGTATTTGGGCTTTTTGGTTAGGAAATAAAAATGAGTATTGGTAAATTACAAAGCATGGGCGGTAACTATATTTCAAGACTTGGTGGCGCTGATATATATAAACCAGATCAATTATCACAACTAACACCAGAACAATTACAAGCATATAATCAACAAAAAGAAATGGCTAAAACTGCTGGTATGCGTGAGCTTGCTGCAAGATTAAGTGACGCTTTTGCAGGTAGAGACGTAGCTGGCAGAGCAGCACAAAGAGAAATACTTAGGCAACCAAAACCACAAAAACCTCCAACAAGTTATCAAGAATATGTGCTGACCGATCCAACACCTACTGCTAAAGAATATAGCGATTTTTTAAATAGATCTACTAGCCCTGGCTCTCTACTACAAGTTATAGATAGAGAAGGTAATTTTGTTAAAAACATATCAAAAAAAGATGCTCTCGCAAGTACAAAAAACTTTGCTGAAAAAGGTTACAGAGTTACTAACATACCAACTGGTACAGAGGCAGCACCATCTCCAGATATGAATTTAGAAAAGAAAATACAACCAATATTAGACCAATATAAAACTGGAACAAATTTAATTAATGAAGTTAGTACCCTTGCTAAAAATGTTGCAGAAAATCCTGAAACAGCAAATAAATTAGTTGCAGGTGGAGCTAATGCTATAGAATTTTTAAAATCTAATATAAAAGGATTTGCAAACATTGCAGCAGAAAATAAAGACAATCCAGTTTATAAACAATTAAAAGAATCACAAACTTCTATAGAAGGAACAGATTATAGCGATAAGATTGCAGAAGTGTCAGGTGGATCAGCTATTATACAATCACAAATTCTTGATTTAGCATTTACTTTCGCAGCTGCAAGAGGACAATCAGGTAGAGGTTTATCAGATAGAGATTTTCAAAATGCATTAGATATTATATCTAAAGGTGTAAATGCTGAACAAAAGATTGCTGTAATGCAAGATATATCTAGAAGAATTACAAACGAATATAATACTACAATTGATATTGCAAGAAGGTTGAATGTTAATGATCCAGAATTTTTAGATCAATTAAACCAATTCAGCAATTTGCCACCTTTTGTTTCTCCCTATGCACAACAAAACGCAGATCCATTAGGGCTTAGATAATGGCTATAACCATACAGGAGGTCAGGCAAAAATATCCACAATATTCAGACTTGTCTGATAAACAACTTGTAGATGCTTTACATTCTAAATATTATTCTGACATACCCAAAAATGATTTTTACAACCAAGTTGGATTAACTGCCAAAGATGATGCTGCGCTAAAACAATTAGAAACTGGTTTACAAGAAGAAAAAAAAGAACTCACAAAAGAGGCATTAAAGGAAATACCAAAAGGTTTTGTTTCTGGAGGTGCAAAAGGTGTCACAGGTGCTTTGCAATTTCCAGAGTTTATTAAAGGTGGGGTTGAGTCACAACTAAAAAAACGTACAACTAAAAAATTTCCACAACAAAAAGAAAATATAAATAAATATTTTGATTTTGTAAAAACGCTTAGCAGAATGATGCCAGGCATCGATCCAAAAACAGTAAGTGATGTTGTGGAATTAACAAAAAGACAACCTAAAGCAAAGGCCTTATTAGAATATGCACCAGAATCAACTGCTGGTAGATATTCGCAAGCTATAGGTGAATTTACTTTCCCTACAATGGGATTAGGCCCAGTACGAGCATTAAAAGTTGGCGCACCTACAGGTGTTGTTGCTGAACAAGCAGAACAAAGAGGTTACGGCCCTGGTGTAACTATAGCAGCATCTATTGCAACTGGAACAACTGCAAGCTATATAACAGATCCAAACAGAGCTGTTAAGTTAGCAGCAAAATCATTAGAAGGTGTGCCAAAAGAAAAGATTAATTTAGCAATAGAGGTTGAAAAATATGCAAATAAGAAAGGCATAAATTTAACTGCACCAGAATTAATAGATAGCGACATCCTTACCAAGCTTGGTGAATCAGTATATGGTACACCTGTAGGTGGCAGGATTATGTATGAGTATGTCAAGAACAGACCTGAAGAATTACAGAATGTTGCAAAATTTTTATTTGATGAAAAAATTGCAAAAAATCCAGACGATCTTAGAAAAGTAATGAAAGATGCAAATATTTCAGCAGATAAAGCTATAACAGAAGCTAGGCAAAATAGAACATTACAATCACAAGAAGCTGGATACAAAATAGCTGATAATGAATTTTTAAGTGAAACACAAGTTTCAAATATTATTGACAACATCAATGTTGCAATAAAAGAAACAGCCAAAGGACCGACAAAAAATAAACTAATCAAATTTAGAAACCGCTTGATAAAAAAAGAAATTACGCCAAAAGATGAGACTCTTAACATATTAGACCAATATGGCATACCACTAGATAAAACTGCTACACAAACAAAAATAGTCCCAGAAACAAGTGTTAAAAAAATTAGTGAAATATTTAGAGAACAAAGAGATGCTGTAACAAACTCTACAACTGGTAAAGCTATTGAAGCAGAATCTTTAACAAAAAATCAAATAGCTAAATTTACACCTATCTTGGATGACATAGATAATGCACTCAAAACAAATCCAAACTATGCGGCTGGCTCACAAAGATATATTGATATCACTAATAACATAGTTGAACCAACTCTAGAATCAATAAAACCATTTTTAAAAGGTGAAGGAGTTACACCATCAAAAATTAAAAACCAAATTTTTGGTGTAACAAATGTTAAACCAGCGAACATAAGACAAACATATACAACCCTTAATAAAATTGACAAACAAGCATTTCCAAATTTAGCTAGAGCATATTTTGATGAAATAATTAACAAAACATTATATGCAGAAACAAAGTTAGGGAGGCCTTCATTTGGTGCTGGTTTTGATATGTATAAAGCTTTATCAGGAACAAAAAATGCAGATGCTAATTTTAAAGCTGTTTTATCTGGTGTAGCAGAAGCACAAGGTTTAAATAAAAATAATGTATTGTTAGGTTTTGATAAATTTAATCAGGTATTGAAAAGAACTGCTAAAATTTCTAATATAGACAATCCAGAAAGACCACCCAGCCAAATTGTACTTACCAGAGAAGCAGCTCAAATCGGTGCATTTATGTGGACTGTAAAATTTGCAAGCAAGTTTGGTAAAAAGGTTGAAGAAAGAACAACTAAAAATTTAGCAGAAATATTTGTAAATAAAAATTCAGTTGAGCAATTAGAAAAATTAGCAATGGTGGATATTTCAAAAGGTGAGGCTCTCAAAATAGTAACAAACATATTAGCGATAACTAACAATTTAGATTACCCGCCAGAAATACAAGCAGAAATTACTAAGCAAAACAGACAAGAATTTTTACAATCCCTATCGCAACCACCTATACCTGTAGGGCAAACCACCCAATAACCTTATGCCACGCCAATCAGAAAGAGTTGGCCGATCTGGAGAATATTTAGTAGCCTCGGTGCTTTCTACCCTTTCTGATACTGTTACTGTTATGCCACATGGTTCTAAAGCCGATATCATCTTTGAGGTTGGCCAAACTCTTTACAAGTGCCAGGTCAAAACACAAAAGCAAATAGAGAAAGCTAGAAAGAGCTGGAGGTTTGATCTTAGATGTGGATCTCATTCCAAGACTAGGTTTTATGATAAAGGTGATATAGATGTATATGCTTTGGTTGCATTAAATTGCCAGAAGGTAATGTTTTTCTTTCCTGATGGTAGCAAGCAAGTATCTGTTGAAGACAAAGATATCCAAGCGATTGACTCGCTAAAAAATGTAGAAAACCTATTTAAAGAGCTTCAATGTCAACAGACACAGTAGGATCTTTATAATGTGTTACAGAGTTCATACCTAAAGATATTAGATATTCAGCCACATCATGTGGTTCTTTCTGTTCCATTTTACAAAAATCTCTAAACTTTCTAGCAAGATGTTTGTTTACATAGATAGGTTTTCTTCCGTTTCTTTCTTTAAGAATTGGATCGTCAAACGCATCAAAATTCATAGTTACCTCTTAATCTAGAGAAACTTCTACAGAATATTTACCTATATCGTTACCATCAGCATCTACGCCATAAACCATCTGTAGTTCTAAATCTATAAAGTGTTTAGCTTTCATTAGATCAGTTACTCTATCTTTCTTATCACCTTTAGTTCTAGTTATATATTTAAGACAACTACCTAAGTTATAAGACAGGTTGTTAGCATAGATATAGTCAATGGGTTGTATTCTGGCTGACTTGTAATGTGTACCAGCTACTTGGTTGTTGGTTGCAAGCTTGTCTATTGCTTGATCCCAATCCTTTTCATTTCCTATATTCATGTGTGCATATACAGTTTTATTCATAAAATTTCTCCACTTTTTTATTATTATACTACTTGTAAATTAGTAATATTGGTATATTATAAACAAAAATATAAATAAAAGGGAAATTTATGGAAATATTAGAAAAGAATTTTGACATATCAAATACCATAGAAGTTGGAGACTTAGCAAAACGCTGGGGAGTTAGCAAGAAAACAATAGATAACAGAAGATACAGAGGTCAAGGACCAAACTACTTCAAAATTGGTGGCAAGATTTTATACGATCTTGAAGATGTGCAAAGAATGGAACAAGACTCTTATATTTCTGTTGATGGCACACGCTAAGTTAAGTCCATCAGCTGCAAAGATATGGATGGCATGTCCAGGTATGCCACAATTACTTGCGAGCATGGATGTAGAATACAAGGTAGGCATACCCGCTGCTACTGGTACATTGATTCACGAAATGGTTGAGACACTATTAAAAGGTAGACTCAATAATTTAACTATAGAAGAGTATTACCTAGGTACTACACATCATGTAGAAGACTTTGACATTACAGTAGATCAAGAGATGATTGATTGTGCTAATACTTATGTAGAGTACATAGACAAAAGAGTACAAGAGCTGGATATCAAAAGACCTTTGATTGAAGAAAAGGTGAACATGCCAGAGATACATACAGATCTATGGGGTACAGCAGATGCTATTCTTATTGGTAAAGACACCATAGAAATAATAGATTTAAAAACAGGTAAGTGGGCGGTAGAAGCAGACAACCCACAAATGCGTATCTATGCGTTAGGTGCATTAACTAGATACGGCGATGACTGCACAGTTCAAATGACTATCGTGCAACCAAGAGGTTGGCATAAAGATGGTCCAATCAGATCATATTCCATATCAGCTATTAATTTAGTTGAATGGGCTTATGAAACTTTAAAGCCAGCAGCTGATGCTTGCTTTGAAGAAATACCCACATACAACTACAGCAAAGACGGATGCCGTTGGTGTAATGCTAAGGAAGTATGTGATACCTATAAACAAAACCAAAAGGGAGACTAAAATGGTTGAAGAAAATAAAACAGAAAATGTTGAAGAGCCAACAATTAAATTTACTGAGGATGGTAAAGAGCATAAGCTCTCTGAGTTACCAGAAGAAGCAAAGCGATTGATGGCTAGATGGCAAGAAAAGAGACAGGTCAGAGATGAGTTTACTGTGAAAGCACAAAACGATATTGATGATCTTAATACTTTACTTGCGTCTTATGAGGCTCGTATGAAGCAAATAGTTGAGCCAGCAGATGAACCACAGATAGAGGTGTCTAAGTGAGTCTAGCTAACATAAGACAAAAAGCTAAACTAAAACCACCAATCATGGTTATCTATGGTCCAGGTGGCATTGGTAAGACAACCTTTGGCGCAACTATGAATAAAGCAATCATAGTGCAAGCCGAAGATGGTATCGGTAAAATAGAATGTCCACACTTTCCTGTGGCTAGCACATATACCGAGTTTGAAGATAACTTAAGAGCATTAATCAATGATGATAGTGAATACAAAACTGTTGTTATAGATAGTTTGGATTGGTTAGAAACATTAATGCACGAGCATGTATGTCTTAAGAATGGTTGGCCAGATATCTCTGCACCAGCATATGGAAAAGGCTATGCGGCTTGTCTTGAGACTTGGAAAGAATATCTTGGTTTACTTAATCAGTTGCGAGCAAAAGGATTTACTATTCTACAAATTGCACATAACGAAGTAAAAAGATATGAAGATCCATCAAGCGAGCCACATGACAGACATCAGATTAAACTGCACAGAAAAGCAGCTGATTTAATCATAGAGCATAGTGACGCTGTATTTTTTGCTAACTACAAGATTGGTACTATTCAAGTAAAAGGCAAAGGCGGTGGCATGACTACTAAACTAAAACAAGGTGATAGAACAATATTCACACAAGAAACACCTGGCTTCCAAGCTAAGAATAGATTTGGTTTAGATTCAGAGATGCCTTTTGATTGGCAAGCAATCAGGGAGCAGATGTTGAAATGAATGAGATATTGCTATTAGAGTATAACGAGTTTGATCCTGGTGATGATCCACAATACACAGATGGTTATTGTAACTATTGTGGAGCTAAAGAGGACGACTGCGTTGAATATAAATGTTGGATTTAAAAAAGGAGAAAAAATATGGATTTGACAAATGTAGAAATGACTACACAAACAAGCACAGGACAAATAGAACCTGGAAGACATATACTGCATTGGCAGGAACAGGATGATAAAGACAGTCTATTAGATACAGGATCTTGGGTTGCTGAAAGACACTATTTTTTAGTCGGCGACTCAAATTTTAGAATAAATATAGCTTTTACTTTAGAGTCTGATAATCCAAGAGCAGTTGAGGCGGGCGCGCAATCATGTTTGATGATGTGTAAAGCTATGGGGATAAAACAAATTCCCAAAGATACATCAACAGCATGTATGGGTAAAAGCGTTTCTGCTGAACTTGTCATGGGAAAGAAAGGTTATCTTGAAATAAAAGATGATTATGGTAGAGGATGGCAACCAGTTGATACAAATATGGTATCAGCACCCAAACCTGTTGAAGACGACAATATAAAAACAGGTCCATCAGAAGCAGATCTCAAAGCAATGGGATCAACTACGCTTGATGATGACAACGTACCATTTTGATGCAAAACGTAGGCCAACGCTGTGCGCTTATTGTAAGCGTCCAGCTGGCCCTTTTTTAAAACAAGATGGAGAACATTGGCTTGGTGCGTGCAGTATGGATCATTTAAAAAAGATTAGTGATGGCGAAAGGCTACCTAACAAAGCACAATTAAATGATGATGGTATTGAATACTCTATAGCACAAACCAAAGATTTATATTTAGATTTAACATTAAAAGAAGCAGATAAACCATTACATCAATGGGATAGGGAGAACAGAAAACGAGTCTTTGCTTCTATTGTTAGAGAATATCTAAACTGGGCGAACGTGCAAGCCGAGTTAGATGACCAGAGAGCTGCAAATGGATTTAACAAAGTACCTGAAAAAGGACGTACTCTATAACGACTTAGGTTTTAGTACAGGGAAGAGTACACACGATTTAATAAATGAGATGCAAGCACAAGGATTGCTTGTAGACTTCTTAGAAATAACTGGTGACATTATCAGAGTGCCAGTCAAAGCAATCAACAGTAAACCAGATAAAGGCGGTCAACGTAGTGGTTACTATGTGGTAAACCAGGTAGGTGAACACATGTTCTGTACTTATGGTAATTGGAAAACTGGGTTTGAAGGTAAATGGAGTTCAGTAGATACCAATAGCCTTAGTGTAGTAGACAAGCAAGCTTTACATGAACAGATGGTGCAAGCATCTGAGAAAGCGAAAGTACAGAGGAAACTGAGACAAGACGAAGTTGCTGTGGAGGCAAAAGAACGACTGAATATATGCCACGAGGCTACTGAACATGAATATCTCACAAGTAAAAAAGTTAAAAGTTATGGGTTGAAGCAATTAAATGGAAACTTAATTGTTCCCGTGTATTCTACATCAGGCGAGCTTCGTTCTCTACAGTCTATTGATAAAAAAGGCAACAAAAGATTCAAATCTGCATCAGAAATCAAAGGCAATGTATTTTTAATTGGTACTAGCTTTGCAGAAATAAAAAATATAGAAAAATTAATTTTAGTTGAAGGCTACTCAACTGCTGCTTCAGTTTATGAAGCTACCCAAATTCCTGTAGCTTGCGTATTTAGTGCTAACTTCGTGTTAGATGCAGCCTCTAAATTGCGCGAGCTAACAGGTGCTAGATTTATTTTAGCGCTTGATAATGATGACAATGGTGTTGGTGAAAAGAAAGCGCAAGAGTGCGCGAGTGCTGTAATGAATTGTGCAGTAAGACTACCGAGCGAGCGCGGAGACTATAACGATTTATATTTAAAACATGGTTTGGATAAAGTTAAAGCTGAACTCATGGAGCATAAGTTAGGCATACAAAAGTATGCTGTTAGAAACCTAGTAGGAAAGCCTGAGCCACAAAAATTTTTAGTAGATGGATTAATACCTATAGCCAAGCCAGGCATATTAGCAGCCGTTGGTGGCGTGGGTAAGTCACTTAGTATTATTCAGCTAGCATTGTCTGTGGCGTGCGGAGGCAGGTGGTGGGGTAAAGATGTTAAGCAACGTGGTAATACAGTTATTTTTTGTGCGGAAGATGATTTAATGGAAATACATAGGCGTTTAGATCTGCTTGATCCTAAAGGCAAGCGATTCGACTCCTCATATGATGTCTATGTGTTTCCAGTCCCAGAGCAAAAAGAACCTATGATATTGATGCGAGAAGAAGGGGTTACACCTATCGCGCAAGAGCTAGTGGAGGAGTTAGGAGCAATACCAAATTTAAAGTTAGTTTGTTTTGATCCGCTACAAGCATTTACAACAGGTAATGTATCAAGTAGTAATGAGGCGGGACAGTTATGGGGATCTTATTGTGCAAACATATCAGCGCGGTTAGGTTGTACCACATTGACCATACATCATTTAAACAAAGGTGCATTAACTAACGATTCAGATGATGCTATGAGCCATAGAGCGGAGATAAGAGGTGCAAGTTCCATTACAGACTCAGTAAGATTTGCGTTAAGTTTATGGTTAGCGAGCGCGGAGGATTGCGAGCGAATTTGTGAGGAGATGCGCGTGAAAAATGATCGCATGGCGGTGGTAAAAGCAGCACTTGTCAAATCTAATTCTGGCAATGTTGACTATGAAACCAAGACATTATTTAGGAAAGATGGCGTGCTTGAATTATTAGAAGAAGTACAAAATCCAATTAAGTTATATGACAATTTTTAGGAGAAAATTATGAATGTATTAAGTTTGTTTGATGGTATGAGTTGTGGGCGCATTGCCTTGGAGCGTTTAGGCATAAAGGTTGATAACTACTATGCTAGTGAGATTGATAAGTATGCTATGAAAGTTAGTGAAGCTAATTACCCAGATATTATACAGGTTGGTGATGTGACTGAATTAGATACCTCAACGCTACCAAATATTGATTTGGTTATGGGTGGCAGTCCATGTCAAGGATTTAGTTTTGCTGGTAAACAACTGGCTTTTGATGATCCAAGATCTGCATTGTTTTTT
>Ga0209929_1000475_pt1 | contig 14760 bp, 19 predicted proteins | sample SalPon2_C_H2O_MG_2_FD_185731 | JGI IMG/M metagenome (GOLD analysis project Ga0209929, IMG submission 185731) | Salt pond water microbial communities from South San Francisco under conditions of wetland restoration - Salt Pond MetaG SF2_C_H2O_MG... ... | reverse complement strand
TGTTGAGTTTGATAATGAGTATTGGACACCCGACGCATGGCGAGCGCAGAGCTCGTCGGTGAAGCAGGGCAGCGCTGGGCCGATGGCTGATGATGATGCGCTGCGCGCTGAGCTGATCTACAGCCGAGCGATCCAGGCGAGCCATGCTGCTTATGAGGAGCTGCTCAGAGCAGGAGTCTGCAAAGAGCAAGCTCGAGCTGTGCTGCCGGTGTCGCTGATGAGCGAGTGTTATTGGACATGCAGCCTGCACGCCTTGATTCATTTTCTGCGGCAGCGCCTCGACTCTCACGCTCAGGCAGAGATCAGAGCTTATGCCGAGGCTGTGCGTCAGAGTGTTGAGCAGGTCGAGGGCATGAGCCGACTGCTCGCGAGTACGCTCTGAGAAAACACAAAGGCCCCCCAGATAGCTGAGAGGCCTTGATCATGATCGAGCGAGCGCGCTTGCTTAGTAAGGCGCGACCTTGATGAGCTGCGCCTCGTTTGAGTCGGCAGGCCAGTCGACCTTGATCTTGCGCAGGATGCTGTGAGTCGACCAGTTGCGCGCTGGGATGACTTCGAGGCTTGGGTGATTGAACTTGAGGAAGCTCTCGAGCGCCTCGATGATGAGAGGGTGCCGATCGAGCTTAATCTCGGTGCCGCTGTCGAGGAGCTCGAGCGCTTGGTCGGTGATGATTGATGTGGCCTCGGCATAAGCTTGGTCGAGGAGATCTGCCAGCATCTTGCTGTCTGTCATGGTGTTACTCACTAGGTCAAAAGGGCGAGCGACGCGCTCACCTTCTACAGTCGGTTTTACCTTCATACTGTCCTCATGTCAATAAATATTTTAACAAAGATCAAACTAGTTGTGATCAGCATGATGATGATGCTCTAGGCGCTGAGTGTGAGCGATACACTCTGGGCAGGTCGCAGGATCATGATGCTGAATATGTTTTGAGCGCTCTCTATCAGCGCAGCGCTGGCACTCCTGCTGCCCTTTGCGCTGCATCTTTTGCCACATGACATAAGCGACAACAGCAATCGCGACATAAGGCCCGAGGCCCTGCGCGCTCTGATAGATGCTCATTAACTCTTTAACCTCAGCGAGCTCAGATGGAAGCTGCACCGATTGAGCTGTCTGAGGAGGCGCGATCGGCTGAGGAGGCACAGCAGGCTCGGGCATCTTGATCGGCTCGGGGCGAGGCGCGCTCGGCCTAGAGCTCCGCTTGTATGCTTTAGGCTGTTCGACCTCTGCGATTTGTAGCTCAAAGCGAGCACCGGGCATGAGCTTGCAGTTGTCTAGGTTCGGTCGGTGCTTGCCATTGATGAGGAAGCCACCGCCAGCCTGTAAGATAATTTCGTCTTTGCTAGTGAGCACGCAGCGCGCCATGGTGTGAGCCTTTCGAGAGTGTTTGGCTCACGCTATCACAGCTAGTCGCGCCACCCATCATCGATGCGCTTGCGCCTGTCCTTGCCGATCATCTTAATCGGCTTGCCGAACATCTCAGCGAGCCTCGAGGCGGCTGCAGTATTGCGCTCGCAGAGATCATCGAGGATCTGCGAGGGCCTCAGATTAGAGGTCGCGACGACTGAGAGCGCCTTGCTCGCCCATCGGTCATGAATCGCGCTGATCATCTCAAGAGTCTGGGCCTTGCTCCAAGCTGTCCAGTTACCACCGCCACCCATACCACCAATCTCATCGAGGCAGAGCAGGTCGACACCCTCGAGGAGCTCATGCAGGCTGAGTCGCTTGGTCGCATTGAAGCTGCTCTTGATGTCCATTAGGTGTCCCTCGTGAGTGATGAACAGAGCGCGCTTGCCTTGAAACACTGCGTGCTTGGCTAAGATATGCAAGATCGTGCTCTTGCCGTTGCCCGGTGTGCCGACGAGGAGCGCGCAAGGCTTGTCGATCGGGTTGGTCTTGTCATGTAGCCAGTCAAGCACAGCACCGATGCGCTGAGCCTGATGCTCACTATCCCACTCATAAGCAGAGAGAGTGTGCTGATGAGCTGTGTAAGGCAGCCGAGCGAGCTCGAGATTCTTGAGCTTGCGTCGCAGTGGGTAGCAGACTGGGCACCTGATCGCTGTGCGCGCTGTGCCTGCCTCCTCGCTCTCGACATAGGCCCAACCCTCTGCACACTCGCCACAGTAAGGCAAGGGCGTGGTCGTGAGGATACCCGAGGAGCTGAGCCACTCGGTGGCAGGAAAGTTTTCTGCATCGATGTCACGATAGTTAATCATTGATCCCATCCCTCGGCCCAAGCCTTATCGATCTGCTTGCGACGCTCTACATCGCTCAGAGTGACTGTGTATGTCTTTGGCTTAGGAGCTGGCGCAGCCGGTGTGCTGATCGCAGGTGGATGGCCTGCCGCTTGTGTCGTCACCCAGTCGATCGCTGATCGAGGAGCGATGAGATCTGCTTTCATCTGAGCAAAGAGCCGATCACCCTCTTGCCTGTTCCACAGAGCGCGCTTGATATCCCATCGCTCATGATGCTCGATCTGTCTCATGATCTCTCGCTTATAAGCAAGATCGTCGTCAATACGACTCACCACCCAAATGCTGCCGATGAGCTCCTCGGTGATCGGCTCGGGCTCAGGCATGAGTCGATCCCAGATGTTTGCTCTCTCTTGCTCCTCAGCATCGAGCTCGGCCTCGCGCTCGCGCACGCTGTCTGAACTCGGCTCAGCGTCTGAGAGATTGGAGAGAGATTGATTAGTATAATTGAGAGATATTGAACTGTGTGACACTTTTGGTAAGGTTTCGACCAAATCTGTCACATCGTGGCTTACCAAATCTGTCACAGTAGGTGTGACATAATTGGTAGACCATGAGGGCCTGCTTACCAAATCTGTCACATCGTGATCAGGAGCCCTTACCAAATCTGTCACATCGTGGCTTACCAAATCTGTCACATCGTGATCAGGAGCCCTTACCAAATCTGTCACAGCATGATCGAGCACCTCGCGCACCTTGCTGAGATTGAGCCGAGTGTATGACTTATGATGCAGACCGGGGCCTCTCACCTCGGCTGAGCGAGTGAGCCACCCAGACTCGATGAGCGACTTGAGATGCCGCTTGACTTGGCGCGAGCTCTGCGCGCTCGCCTCTGCGATCTGATCTGCGCTGATCGCTGCCGACCATGATGACCAGTCCATACAGACATGCACACAGATGATGAGTGTGTATTTAGCTGTCGAGTTGATGCTCTCATCGAGGCCGATCGCCTTGATGATCTGCGCGTTAGTAAGCGCCTTTGACATAATCCCTCCTGTGAATGGTGATGCCTCATGTATAAGGCCAACACGCTCGCAGGTCAAGCCGAAGTTATATTTTATTCAATTTTGGTCTTGACATGAGATTAACAAGCGTTTATACAACGATCATCACCCATGACGCAGGAGGTCAACATGACACTCAGACAGCAGCTTAAAGACGACTTAACAGCACAGCGATATACATTTCGCCATCTCTGCAGCGAGGCTCAGGTGAGCACCGCTTATCTCTCGCGCATCTTGCATGGTGCCGCCTCTCCCTCTGTGCATCTCGCCACATCACTCGCCCTCGCAGCCAATCGCCTCACATGCCTCGACACCTACACACCAGATCAATTCCTGACCATCGAAAGGATCAACCCATGAGCAACGCAGCAGCCGACACCTTTCTCATCTTTTGCCTCATCGCCACCGCTGGCTTGATCCTCACGATTGCCACTTGGCTCTTTCAGTATTTCTTCAGCGACAAGCCTACGATGCGCCCTGCGCCTCGAGCGCATTGGCTCGATCGTCAACTGACTCGAGATCAGGCAGCTTTCCTCTGCAAGCACATCAACATCTACGACTGCACCGGGCTCGGCCTCGGGCCTGCACACTATAACGACATGATGCTCGCCACCGAGATCGAGGGTCATGTTAAGCGCGACACCGGCAGAGACTTTGCTCTCTCAATGAGCGACTGGGCCGAGATCATGCGCGCTTGGTACGTCACCCGAGGAGCTCCACAGGGTGAGCGAGTCGCAGCGCTCAAGCACCGCCTGATCACCAACATCTAAACCAACACATAAGCAAGCGAGAAATTATCATGAGCATCTACACACCAAAGAACCTAGAGCAAGCCAAAGAGATCGCCACACTTATCAGCGACCAACCTCGCGACTGCGTGCGCCTTCATGCTGCTTTCGGTCGGCATTTCGATGGCGACATGGCCCTCACTCTCAATAATGGTTTCGTGCTGCGCGGTAAGCCTTCACTCGGTGCCGACGCTATGGCAGGCATCGTGAGGAACTCAGGCCTCTGCCGCTTCATGCGTATCGCGAGCTGGGATGAGGAGCACTGCACTTATGAGTGCGCTCGGCATGATGAGCCCGAGGGCATCGTGCACGCCTTCACCTTTACGATCGGCATGGCTGCCTCACAAGGCCTCACCAATAATCGGACGTGGAAGCAGATGCCGATGCAGATGCTGCGCGCTCGCTGTCTCACCATGATGCTGCGCGCTGTCTATCCCGATGCAGTCTCAGGTGTCTACAGCCCAGACGAGATCGCAGACAGCACCTCGATGAGCGATGAGGAGCGTGCGAGCATCCAGGCCGAGTCGCTGGGCGAGGAGCTGCGCGCACCCATTCAGCACCGAGCGATCGACAATGAGGGCGAGCAGTGAGCGATCAACTGTGGCGCGAGTACATGCGCGACTATCATCGCGATTACTATCGAGCGCGCAAAGAGGCTCAGACACCCGAGGAGCGTGAGGCAGAGCTCGAGGCACGTCGGCAGAGACGACGCGAGCGCCAAGCTAACGAGACTCCTGAGCAGCGCGAGGCTCGACTCGCTAGCCAGCGAGAGAGAGCGCGCAAATCTCATGCAAAGCGCCAAGCGCGGAAGGCCCGACTCACATCGATGCGAGAGTATGATCGCAAGCGCTGGGCCAACATGACACCAGAGCAGCGCGAGGCTCGATTGGCATCTATGCGAGAATACGATCGAAAGCGCAAAGCAGAAAACAAATAACCCACACCGAGAGAGTAACGACGATGAGCTTTCAGACACTACAAGACAAGAACCCGACAAGCACCCTCAAGCGCTTTATGCGCGAGGTCGCACCGATGCAGTTTGTGCGCGAGATTTACATGAATTGCCTCGAGGCAGACGCGACAACTATGCGCGTTTATTTCGAGCCCCAGTATGAGGCGCTCGGGGTTAAGAAGCTCTGCTTTGCTGATGACGGCAAGGGCATGAGCGCTCGCGAGATGTATGAGTATCTCGCCAAGTACAACAGCAGCTCTAAGACCACCGAGGGCAGCTATCACGATAATTTCGGCATCGGGGTCAAGGCGACTACGCTGCTCAGCAATCCCTATGGAGTCGTGTTCCTGAGCTGGTCTAAGGATAATCCCGAGGGTGCGATGATCTGGTTCACCTACGACGAGCAGCTCGACCGAGTTGGGCTCAGGCCGATCGAGTACATCGAGGATGATGAAGATGGTGAGGAGTATACCGACACGCTCTGCACCCAGATGAGCGACGGCACTCGCGCCAATGTCATCGCCCTCGATGACCTGCGCCTCGCGCATCCCGATGGCTTTGAGGGTGTCCGGTGGTGGGACTGTAAAGAGAAGGCCAAGATTAAGAAGCATGGCACGATCGTCATGCTGCTCGGCCAGAGCGCCTCAGCCGACTCGGTTGGTGCAGACTGGGTGAATCGACAACTGCATCACTACATGTCGAGCCGATTTCTGACTGCTCCTGTTAAGGTGCGCGCAAGTCTTTTGCAGGCATCAGCAAGTAAGCCTGCCTCTCCGAGAGGCCTTATCGATAGTCTGCAAAGGCATATTGAGCACGTCGACTCTGTTAAAGCCCCTCGAGGCTTTGTTGTAGATGTGATCTACGTCAAGCCGCAAGATCGAAACAGCAGTAACGGTCTTTGGAATCTGATACAGCCCCGAATGCTCAATGGCTGCTGCACCCTCGCTTATAAGGGTGAGCTCTATAATACTCAGTATGGCAAGCGCGAGGCGCGTAGCTGGGGCATCTCGCATGATGATGTGATCAACCGAGTGCTGCTGATCGTGCATCCACCTCAGCGACGTATGCAGAAAGATGGTATCGTGCGCGGCTGCTATCCCAACGAGAGGCGAGATCGCCTGCTCTGGGACGATGAGAGCGTCGTGAGCGATAATCGTGAGATCGACCTCACAGAGCTCAAGCACTATTTCACGCAGAATCAACCCGAGCGACTGCGCCAGATGCTCGATGAGGCTTATGCAGCCAATAGGCAGCGCGCACAGGTCGACACCTCAGAGCTGCAGGAGCGCTATCGGGATCTCTTTAAGGCGAGGCGCGCTCGCACCGGTGATGTGGTCAAGCCTGCTGATGATGGTGATCTGCCGCTTGCTAGTCGCTCGCCTGCTGATAGTGGTGGCCCCGGTGGCAAGATTAACCCCGACTGGCTGCCACCCGAGGAGCTGTTCCCAAAGCCTGAGCCACCGACTGAGAGGCCTAGCCCTCGACGAGGCAAGCTCAACAAAGGCAAGACTGATCACGAGGTTAAGGTTTATTGGCGCCCCGATCCTCAGCATTTTGATCGCGCAGGCACCCAGATGCCTTTTCTCGTCACATACACTCGAGAGCGCACTGTCATCGAGGCGAGCTGCAGCTTTAGTGTGTTCGCCGAGGCTCGCGATCACCTAATGAAGCTCTACGAGAGCGCCTCAAAGGCAGAGCTTAAAGCGCAGGTCGAGGATCAGATCGAGCGTTATTATGAGACAGATCTGATCATGTATGCCCTGCACTATCATGCTCAGCAGCGCAAGCACCCTCTTTATAAAGGCTACGGCAACGAGGATCTCGAGCGCGCTCTCGCGCTGCGCCTCCTCGGGTCAGCTTGGGCGATCTTCCCTCGCATCGAGCAGAGCCTGTCACAGCTCGGATATAAGAAAGGAAAGTAATCATGAGCGAGGCATGGCTTGATTACATGGCAGAGCTCGAGCGCAGGGCTGATGAGGCACCGGCAGACATCGAGGCCGCGCCAGTTAAAGAGCGCAAAGCCAAGAGGACACCCGAGGAGCGTCGCGAGGCTGCGCGCATTTATGCTCGTGAGTGCTGGGCCAATATGACTCCAGAGCAGCGCAAGGCTCGACGAGATTATAATCGAAAACGTGATCGATGGCGCAGGGCTAATGAAACACCCGAGGAACATGAGGCTCGACTAGCTTATCAGCGAGAATATAGGCGCAAGTGCATGGCTAACGAGACACCCGAGGAGCGTGAGGCTCGACGAGCTAAAAGGCGAGAGACTCGGCCCAAGCAAAATGCCAACGAAACACCAGAGCAGCGCGAGGCCCGACTGGCTTATCATCGAGAATATGATCGCAAGCTCAAAGCCAGCGAAACACCCGAGGAGCGTGAGGCTCGACTCGCTAAAATACGAGAGCATGATCACAAGCGCAGAGCCAATATGACACCCGAGAAGCGAGAAAAATATCTCGCCTCGATGCGAGAGCGAGCGCGTAAGCGCACAGCCATGGAGACACCCGAGGAGCGCGAGATTCGACTCGCTAAAATTCGAGAGCAGACACGCAAGCGCAGAGCCAACGAGACACCCGAGGAGCGTGAGGCCCGACTCGCTCGCAAGCGAGAAAACTATCGCAAGCGCAAAGCTAACAAGTAGCAGCTCCATAAGCGACGACAGCGAGCACCGAGAAAGCCCAAGCTCGATCCCCGATGCGATCAGCGATCGGGTCGGCAAAGAAGCCGAAGATAAAGACGAGGATTAAGGTGCTGGCTGCTGTCGCTGGGCTGTGCATGTCATCTCACAGAGTGCAAGTGCCACCCGAGCAAGCAGGCTCGAGCTGAGCGTCGTAATAATCGCTGTCGATGTCTTGCAGATCAACAGTCGACCAGTCAAGCTCAGCGAGCTTCAGCCACAGCTCCTCTGCCTTGGTGCCGGCCTCCACAGTCTGGTAAGGCGCGTGATCATAAGCGCCATCACCAAACCAACCGAGGAGCGCGACACCACGCAGCTCGCCTCGAGCATCCCACAGGAAATCAGCGACATCGCCCCACTCATCATCCTTAACTGTGCAGGTGTTGCTCACGTTATGAGTGAGGCCCTCGACGCGACTAAGCTCTGAGCCCGGTGCGACCCAGTGCTGATACACAAGCCGCACCCTGCGCAGATGGTCGAGCGCTGTATCATCCTCGCGAGTCAGAGCGCCCTCGGGTGCTGAGCAGGCGAAAGCGACTACACCTGTATGCTCATCGAGCTCGGTGCAGGCCTCTGGCACTGAGCTCCACAGCGCATCCCATACAGGATTAACTCGAGCGATTCTCATGCGCCTGATGTAGCGCTGAGCATGGAAAGCATGGATGCCTGCCGACGTGCCTGCGACTGTTGATGTGTTGCCGCTTGGCTTAATCGTTGTCACTCTCGATGCAGGCTTAATGCCGATCGCCTTGGCTGTCTCGCGATTGACCTCGACGCAGAGGCGCGCACCCTCCTCGAGCAGCTCGGGATCAAACAGGAGCTCAGGCGAGGCGCACATGCCGGTGATGCTGACACCGAGCAGGGCCTCTTGCTGCATGATGACCTTGGTAGCGAGCAAGAGATAACCTTGATGAGTATAGCCTGCCTGCAGCGTGCCGATGTGAGCAGCTGCGCGGCAAGCCTCCAGGAAGCTCTCGCGAGAGTCGACAAGCGCGCCATTGACCTCGGTTAAATTGCAGACAGCCCAGCCCGAGATAAACTCAAAGCCTCTCGCCTCATAATCCTCACGACGATCAAGCATATCGAGGCTGATCTCTTTAACGTGCTCGCCCTTATTATCTGTCACGACAAAGGGAAAGAGGCCGATCTCTGCGCAAGGGTTGGTGCCATGCATGGCGCTACGCTGCCACATCACCCCGGGCTCGCCCCACTGCTTAGCGAGCTCGACGATCTTGTCGACCTCATGCCGCTCGGCATCGGTGATCGAGAGGCCTGCGCTGATGTTGGCGTAAGCGCGCTGTGGGTGATCGATGTACCAGTCACCCACCTTAGCCTCGAGCATCAGATGATCAGTCGGGTCAAAGATCGCGATCGAGGCGCTGCGACGCACGCCACCTGAGAGCACTGCCTCGCTCAGATACATCATGACATCAAAGCAGTCGATCGAGCGCAGGCGCGGCATCTTAGCGAGGGTGAGCTGATGCAGCATGTGGTCGATCTTCTCAAGCGCTTGAGCGAGAGGCAGATAGCCGGGCGCATGGCCTCCTGAGCTGATCGGTGCACCCTTCTGTCTGATCTGCGAAAAGTCAAAGCGCCAGTCGTAATACTCCTCATAGTATCCTGTATGCAGGTATGAGTTGATGAGCTTGTCGACAGCGTGAGCCCAGCCCTCAATCGAGTCGCTGATCATGTGTGTGCGCCTCTCACGCCTCACCATCTCGCTCGGTGTGAGCAGACGAGGCAAGCGCTTGATGTCAGCTTGCCTTAATGAGAAGCCTGTGCCGCAGCCTGAGAGCAGCAGCCAAAATGCCTCGCTGAAGAAACGAGGCCGATCGCAGGGCGAATAAGTGCAGTTGTAAATGCGCATATTATTGCGCTCGATGGCATGACCACCAAACTGAGTCGAGCGCTGGCTAGGAAACACTCGCTGAGCTCTAACAAGATCAAAGGCTTTCATCGTCGCGCCTGCGACTTGCGGATAGCGTTTAAGGTGCATCGCCTCGATGCGATTGGCTGCGTGTTCCCAAGTCTCACGACCGGGGCCAGAGTTTAAGGGTCGAGCGTACTGCGCAGCAAACGCCACGCGACCGAGCAGATCATTCTGCATGATGTCTCCTGTGGCCCACCTCGGGCCGGTCTAGTTACCTGCCGATCAAGTAGATGACAGTAACAGTCGATGAGAGTGCGAGCGCAAGAGATGCACCTCTCCAATACCAAAGATCAGAGCGAGCGAGGTCGCGCTGCTTGATCGCCTCAGCTGTGGCCTCTTTGAGCAGCTTCTGCTCGTCGATGTAAGCCTGATGCACCTGCTTATGCTTGGCCTCGATTTCATCCATCGCCTTAAGCCACTCGGCATTAAGGTTGGTCATCCTCAGCTCCCAATAGGCTTTACTGTGGAGCTGATCAGCCTGCAGTCGTGCAAAGTCTTGGAGCTCGAGACAAAACTCATCGCTGGGCTCTTCATATCTCGCTTTGAGCTCCTCACCAGTCGATAAGGTGAGCGGCTCATCGATCAAGATCTCTGTCGGGATCGTATCAATTGGGCTGAGTAGGCTGAGCAGACTTAATGCGATCGAGATCATTTTGGGCCTCACAGATTCGACACCTGAGCGCCCGGTATTGGGTAAGCGTCTTTTGACATGATGCTCGCTCTTGCGCTCGAGCATCGTCACACTCAGCAGGGTCTGGTGTCAAGCTCTTGCGCTGACAGCTGTGCAGCTCATCGATGGCTGTCGAGAGTGCAGTCTCGCAGGTCGCGCAGTCCGGATCGCCTGCTAGATACCCACCGACAAAGCCAGCGCTGAACATGAGCACCGACCACCCGAGGGCAGCGATAATGATCTGATGAGGCTTAAGCTCTGGCATCATTTGATCGTCGCAAAAGTGGAGTTCAGCATCGACTCGATGCGAGTGAGCTGCGCGCCTAAGACCTCGAGCTTAGTCTCGATCTTGGCCTGGCTGACCTCGATCATCTGGGTGCGCTTCTGTAATGCCTTGATCTCGGCCTGCGCCTCCATAACCTCACTCACCTGCTGCTCGAGCCGCGCCTCGAGCTGCCCGACATCGCGTGATGTGAGGAGCGCCCAACCCACAGCAGGGATCAGGCAGATCGTGAGAATGTCTTTAATCTTGTCCCAGTTCATAAGGAGCTCCTAGTTGGGAACGGAGATGATGGCGCAGCTTGGGGCCGTGGTCGTTTGAGGCGTATAATCAAAGCCTGTTGTCCCGTCGGTGTTACGAGAGACGCGCTTCAAGGTGACTGTGATGCTGGTTGTGATGCTACTTGAGGGAATAAACACCACCGCCTCTTTTCTATATTGTGGGTTTCTATCAATCGGGCCAAGGCCTGAATCACCGTTTCTTGATGATCCCTTTTGACCAATGTATGAAGTGCCATCATGCCATTGAAAAGTATCCTCCCAATATGACCAATCTCTGCCAGAACCTGCAAATTGGCAGATGCCAGCGATTAAGATATAACTGCGCCCTGCAGCAAGCGTGAACTCAGTTGAGCTTGGTCGTGTCACGCCATCGCCTAAGTATGACGGAGTAGAGAAAGTATAGTCTCCCGAGCTCTCGCCGCTGTATGCATGGAGGCTTGCATTGGCATCTAAGCGGTTACTTGATAAATAAGTCATAAAAGCAAACCTATTATTCTACTGTTGTTTCCCATAGGTTCACTCTGTGAAAAGAAGTGAGCCACATCAATCCTTGTGTTTGTCGCTGCGCCCCTGTTAAGCGCATAGACAAAGGGAACGCCCTTTGGTGATCCTGGCCCAATTTTCCACGAGCACTCAGTTCCTTTGGTTTTGACGAGCGCGGTGGAGCTGGGTGTGTAGTTCATCATGAAGCGCTCCTCGCCTATCAGCTTCCGATTCTTCAAGTCAACTGTGAAAAAACAATCACTTGGGATGACAAGATTAGTCGCTGTGGTTTGAGTCATATTTTTCAGCGTGTTGAACCTAAGTGAATAGCTACCTGCTGATTCTGACTGAGTTACTGAATTATAGGCAGAGAAAGCGCTATATGCGGCGGGGGTATAGCTCATTTAAACCTCCATGATAATCAAATGGCAGCCGTCAGCCTTAAATGTGCCAGCTGCTCCTAAGCCTGTAGCTCGCGTCACAAAGGTCTGAGCTGATGTAAGCTCAAGATGGGCTTGAAGCACGAGCGAGCCAGATCTCTCATCTGATTGAGTGCTCGCGCTGAAGTATCCATCGCTATCTGAATATGCTGTGCTCGTGCTTGGGTCAACAAAGTCCACATCATAGGTTGAAGTGCCGCTTGTAGTTGTTCGGTCAATCGCGACAGTCCCTTGAATCACATAGTTGCCAGCCGCGAGTGTGATCTCATTAGATGAGACGCTGACAGCAGATGATGAGTGGCTTGATGTGACTGTGTCCCAAGGTGCATCATCACCGCTCGCTGACGTGAGGTCTGCTGAGCAAGTCACCTCATGAATGATCATCTGCTTTTTACCTAAGTCAGTCAGGTAAGTCATGAGAAACTCCTTAGATAATAAACCAGTTGGAGCCGTCAGTAATCAGCGTCACGCTTGCCTCTTGGGTCGAGAGGGTGAAGGTCGAGGAGCCGTCAACCGTCTCCGCACCGCTCGGATCAATCGTGATCGTGTTGGTCGAGCGATTCTTAATCTGATACTTGAAGCCTGAGCCACAAGTCGCAGCCGCGACCAAGTTGACGGTGATCGCTGTGGTGGGCGTGTAGATGTAAGCCTCCTCAATCCCTGATGGCGCGCTCAGCGTCTGACTAGTTGAGGGTGAGCTTACAGTCACGCTAGGAGCTGACACGCTCTGAGCTGCTGCCTCCCAATCGCCTGAGGTCGAGTTATACGCGATCACATCCCCATTATTGGGAGCCGCTGCGCTCACGTCACCAATATCGTTGAGGGCTGCGACTGTGGCGCTGATTGTGCCGTTCTCCCAATCGCCTGAGGTGCTGTTATAGATGAGCGCCTCACCATTTGAGGGTGAGGTGATGGTCACATCAGCATTATTTCCAATGAGGGTGCTGTTTGACTCAAGGTAGAGACTGCCCTGCTCTACATAATAAAGCCTCCGCTCCCCTGCTTTGACTGTGATAGAGCTTGAGCCGCCTGTGACCCCCTCACCATTCGCTCGGAACGTGCCACCATTAACAGTCACATCAGAGCCACTAATATTATTAAACAGCGCAAAGCCATTGATGGCCGTTGATGTTGACAGGGTCAAGGTGAAACCGCCAGCACCGTAGAGCCTAAAGACATGTAAGGCGTTTGAGCTGATGGCTGCGGCTGTGGCGGTCGCGTTGAACTGTTGCACAACAACAGAGTCATTGAGGTCGCTATAATCTCCCGTAGTCGCGATGGTTGCCAAGGTTGGTGTGCCTGTCACCTCAGAATAAGCGACTGCACCATCAACCCAGTTGACGCCATCATACTTGAGGACATTAGTCGCGACTGCGCCTGTGGTGTCCACATCACCAATGTCATCGAGGGCCGCCACGCTCGCGCTGACTGTGCTATTCTCCCACAGGCCTGATGTGCTGTTATAGACGAGCGCCTCACCATTGGCTGGAGAGCTCACACTCAGGTTCAGGTAATTAAAGTCTGTCACTATCCAGTTCGTGCTAAACGCTGAGACTGTGAGAGTCTGATTAGGCAATAGAGTGACATTACCTGGGTTGTTTCTGAAGTAGAGTGAGCCGCTTGCTGGCTGAACTGTGACTGAATAGGATGCGTTATCATTGGCGATTAACACAGTTGAGCCGCTTGCACCAGCAGGGAGCGTAACAGTCTGACCTACGCTCACAGGCTGAATACGCACAGCGATGAACTCAGGGCTCGTGGGCGCTGAGATCGTGATAGATGAATTGCTAGTAATAGACCTCACGTCAGATGGGAGGTCTGTAAGAAGCGAGCCATCTACGGCGGGGAGCTGCGCTGAGCCGTTGAGCTGGACTACATTATTGGCGCTCGTCCCAACGTCCTCAGCCGCAGCCGTTCCAAGCGTTGGCGTTCCTGTGAGATCGCTATAGGCTCCAGTCGTGGCCACGGTTGCCAGGCTTGGCGTCCCGCTGAGGTCACTATAAGCGCCTGAGGTCGCAACAGTCGCGAGCCCTGACACGTCACCCGCTGAGAGGACAACCGCGCCCGTTCGCCCTGCCACGCTCGTCACGCTGTCGGTGTTGTCCACCTTGTCAATCTTCGCGGGGTCGAGCGTTCCGCCCATATCAGCATTGATGAGGAGGTGATCACCCACCGCCCAATCTTGCCCCTGATAAGAGCCCGCCACGCTGATGATGTAGAGGTCACCCTTTGAGGCGTTGCTGAGGTCAGCGGGGGAGCTCGCGTCAAAGGTGCCTTGATAGGTCACGCCACCCACAACGGCAGCATCCACAACAGACTTGACCTTGAGCGGAGTCATCGATGTTAGATCATCGGTGCCTGCTGTGGCCTCTGCTGAGGTAGCGATTCGGATTTTACCCTTAACTGTCTCAGAAGCGTCGGGAATAGATGCAGCGCCTGCAGATGGTGGTAAGAACAAAACAGACATGAGGAGCTCCTTAGATTGCCGAGAGGCCGACGATGATGCGCACTACATCTGAGGCGCTGTTTTTCTTGTAAGCGATCGTGCTGATCGATGTGCGCAGCGTACCAAGATCATCAGAGAAGATCTGCCCGACTGCGATCTCATTAGTCGTCGGATCGCTCGCGAGGGTGCGAGGCCGATACTTAATGAACATCTCAGCGCTGCCTTGATTCTCCACACCAATCCACTCAAACGAGAGGCCCGAGGCGCAGGCGCTGCCGGTCGTGCTGTCGATAAAGTCGCTCGAGCTCAGATCATGCCAGTCGGTGTCTGCGACTGAGGAGAGGTCGAGCACAGCTCTGATCGAGCCGCTGATAATGGGATTCTGTACTTTGTTTCTCATGCGTCGTAATCCTCAGAGAGAAGCCGATAGATGTGAGCAACTGTGCTCATGTTGCGAGTGCGCTTGATGACACCCTCGATGCGCCCGTCTGGCCCCTCGCCATGCGCGTTACCCTCGAGAGTATGAAAATCACCATGATCATCAGGTGAGCTC
>Ga0209929_1000473_pt1 | contig 14776 bp, 16 predicted proteins | sample SalPon2_C_H2O_MG_2_FD_185731 | JGI IMG/M metagenome (GOLD analysis project Ga0209929, IMG submission 185731) | Salt pond water microbial communities from South San Francisco under conditions of wetland restoration - Salt Pond MetaG SF2_C_H2O_MG... ... | reverse complement strand
TACCCGCGTAGGTCTTTTCAGACTGCTTGGCGTTTTCACACTTAGCGGTCCAGTTGAGAGCCGCGGCGCTACCGACGAGACCCATGATGGAGTAGATAAGCATGAACACAGCAAGTTCCTTCTTGACCAATTTCAAGACGAGAAGAGTAAATGGAATGGTGAGACCAATGGTGAGGGTGGCCGCGAGGTACTTGTTAAGGTTCTCTTGGACTGGCTTACCCTTCATGGCTTCACACTTGGCGAAGATGTTCATACCAATTGAAGATATGATCATGTAAAGGAAACCCATAATCAAAATCAAACCAACGGTACTCCACTTAATTTCAAGTTGAAGCGTACCAGAGGCAAGTTTCTTAGCACGGTTGTACATTGAGGCAGCCTGCTCGGCGGCGACTGCATTACCCATGTTCGAGGTAACCATGGCAGACATTTATTGTAACCTGAGAAAATTAATAAGATCCTCTCTATCCTTTTTCTGTGACCAACCCAAAGCCTTAAGTTTTTTGGCACATATATGATAACGCCTGTCGTTAAATGGTCTATCTTCAATATATTCAATCCATTCATCATAGTCTTCCGTTCCAATAATATTGTCAATAATAAGCTTTGTAACTTCCATAACTGTAAGTTCATCATCCGATGCTATATTATATATTTCACCGGGTGTACCCCTTTTCCATACAATTTCAACTGCGTCGACTACATCTTCGACATGCATAAAAGCCCTTTTAACTTCGGCACTTTTTTTACCATGGATTGTACACTTTTTCCCCTCTGATAGTAGTCTTTTGAATTTTGGAATGAGCTTTTCCGGATATTGATTTGGACCATAAACATTATTGCATCTAATTGTTTTGATATTCATTTTGAATGATTCAATATAAGATCTTACAATCATCTCAGCAGCTGCTTTGGAAGCTGAATATGGATTTGTTGGTTTTAGAACACCATATTCTTCTGTAAATGGTAAATCAGTAACAGATTCTCCATAGACTTCATCCGTACTAAAATGGATAAACTCAACATTTGGTACATGACGCCGACATGCTTCTATGAGAACATGTGTTGCATGTGTATTGTCAATTGTAAAACTAAGGGCATTCTCAAACGAATTGTCGACATGACTTTGTGCAGCAAAATGAAAAACATAATCAAACTTATATTCATTTATGAGGTGTTCGATAAGTTCAGCATTTCCAACGTTACCCTTTACAAATGTTGCGGCATCTTGGTTTACATTCTCGAGATTTGAACAATAGTCCATCTTATCAATATTAACAAATGTGATATCTGGATATCTCTCCTTCATGATATTGATAAAATTGGACGCAATAAAACCACATCCACCTGTTACAAGCGCATTTGGCATTTTATAATATAGACTATATTAGCTTTAAGTTTTTAATGAAAGTATTTACCGCGATTTTGATTAGCAAATTGCTTGAGTAATGAACACACACGATCAACGTCTTCGATGGTGAGGCCGTGATGCGCCCCCAAAAGGAAACCATCTTTCATGATGGTGTCGGCATTTTTGAAGTCTCCCAAATATTCCCTAAAAGCTGGATGTCTTGTGATGTTTCCCGCGAAAGTCACACGAGTCTGAACATCATTTTCTTCTAGAAATTTCACCAACTCAAGGCGATGTGGGCACTGGAGGGGGATCGCGAGCCAATTTGGTTTGACAGAGTCATCTGGTAAGGTGTAGTACGGGCAATCTTTGAGGTTTTCTAAGTACCTCTCTACCATTTGACGTCGGGTCTTGAGGAAACCTTCCAATTTATCTAACTGCACGAGACCAAATGCAGCATTCATTTCACAAGCCTTGAGGTGATAACCGGCGACGCCATAGAGGAACTTCCAGTCGTAGGGGATTCCATCAACAGAGTGATTGAAGCGCTCACTCGGTTCTTCAATATTGTCACCAATCCGACCCCAATCACGGAACATGAGAGCTCGTTTCAAATGTTCTTCATCGTTGAACATGACCATCCCACCTACACCACCTGCGGTGATCACATGGCTTGCATAGAAGCTTGTAGTTGAGATGTCGGTACATTCATTCTTTGTAATAGTGTCCGCCGAGTCTTCAAATAGAGTCACACCTGGAAAAGCTTCACGAATTGCTTTCCAATCTGGGACATTACCAATAAGATTTGGAAGAATAATACACTTTGTCTCCGGGGTAACAACCTTCTTGAGATCATCAACACTTGGGACATAGGTGTTCAAACCCACGTCACAAAACACTGGTTTGAGACCAAGTTGAACAAGTGGTGCCACCGTCGTGGAGAATCCACAAGCTGGTGTCACAACTTCAGAACCCTTGGGTAGATCCAAAGCACAAAGACCCAAAAGGATTGCACTACTCCCCGAATTTACAAATAGTCCGTGTCTCTTTCCAAAGATATCGGCAACCCGCTTTTCAAATTCCACAGAGCGATCACCAAAACCAGCGAGCCAGCCATCGCGCAAGCAAGTCTCAACGGCTTTAATCTCTTCTTCTCCATATGACTCAAACTTGTTGGGGGCATACCAAACCTTTTTGGGCATTCTATTTTGATATGTTCCAATACTTTTAAGTAATCTGTATCCGGATAAATCTGAAATATGTTGTGTGTCACACCTCTGAGAGCCTTTATTCCATGATCAGAATTTTCAAAACCAATAATTTCTTTGTCACTTTCGCCATAAAGTTTGAGGGCTAATCTGTAACACTCAGAGTTAGGTTTGGGTTGGTCATAGTCCTCTCGTACGATCCAATTTTTCAGTTTGTTAAGTATCGGCACCTTTGACCTAAAATGTTCAACTACACGACGATCTGTATGTGTCACGACTGCATGTTTAATATTGTTTTCCACGATGAAATTGATAAACTTATCGGCATTTTTCATCAATTCAATATTATCAAACTTACACATTTCAGAAATTTTTTCTTGTCTCAATTCTCTGTCGTAAAGAAAGTCATTATATTCACCCGTCTTCACAACCCTTTCAACAAACTCGGGTGTTTCATCAAGAACTTTAGCCCATGCCTCATAGTGAAGATGGTCACTATTTAAGAGAGTACCATCAAGATCAATTAAGAATATCATCTCGTTTAAAGTATTAATACAACTTTAAGTAAATGTCAAAAGTTTGTGTACTTGGCGCTGGTGGATTTGTTGGTAAGAATTTACTTAGGGATACAAATTGGGTGGGTCTCACTCGACACGATGTTGACCTTACAGATCAGAAAGCTGTTGAAAAGTATTTTAGTGAACACGAATACGATGTTGTCATTCATTGTGCCGTTATAGGTGGAAGTCGCCTTAAACAAGACGATGGAGACGTCACACACAAAAACATTCTCATGTTTGAAAATGTTGTGAGAGTATTCAAAGGGAAGTTGTTGTACTTTTCAAGTGGTGCAGCACTTCGTGGTACACCACCCACAGATCCATACGGCCTTTCCAAATGGCTTATTGACAGACGCATTGAGACGATTCCGGGTGCACATTCACTGAGAATATGGGGATGCTATGGATCTGGTGAGCTTCCGACGCGTTTCAGTGCTGTATGTAAGAGAGAAGGACATGTCATTATTGGTCAAGATAGATATTTTGACTTTATCGATGTTGAAGATGTTAGAAAAATTGTGGTGGAATATGTGAATGGCGTCAGACATGAAAAGGAGTGTGACCTTGTGTACCCGGAAAAGTTACTCTTGTCGCAATGGGCTGAAAAATTTGGCGCTACATGGAAAATTGAAGATTCCACCAAACTTGGGGAGAGTTATATAAAGATTAGATAGTCGTTAATATAAATGAAGTTACTCGATTGCTCACTTCGTGATGGTGGGTATGTTAACGATTGGTATTTTAACAAAGAGCATGCGAGAGCATGTTACAATACTGTGAAAGAGTGTGGTATTGAATATTGTGAAGTCGGTTTTCGCCGAACGATACCATCTTCTGGACCATGGTTTTATACACCGGAATCACTTGTAAATGAAACATTCAAAGACATTGTAGTACCCGAGTGTAAATTGGCTCTCATGGCTCAAATGGGTACATTTACGATTGGAGATTTTTTACCAAAGTCATCATCACTCATAAGTATGGTGAGAGTTCTTGTAGCGTATCACTGTAAAGACAAAGATGACACAAAACTAAATGTAGAACTTTTGGAAGACACTGTGGAAATGTGTAAAAAATTGAAAAATCTTGGTTATGAAGTATGCATTAACATTGGTCGCATTGATAAGATGAGCGAAGATCAAATCAAACAAACATGTGAAATTATTAAGGATGCTCCGATTGAGTATCTTTACATTGCAGATACATATGGTAACCTTGGTATCTATAAAATGCGAAGCATATTGGAAACTATTCAGAAACATCATAACGGTCCAATTGGTTTCCATGCACATGATAACCTGAAGAATGCATCTGTGAAGGCAATCGATGCACTTTACAACGGTGCTCAAATTGTAGATGTCACTTTTGGTGGGTTTGGACGCGGTTCTGGAAATGCTAAAACGGAGTATGTTCTTGCACACATGGAGAATAAGGGTGATTATAAACTTTTACCAGCTCTTATTTACGCTGATAAATGGGTTGAGTCATATAAAAAGTCTGGAATACCATACCTTCTATCTGGTATGAAGTCGATGCATGTCAATTACGCAATTGAAGTAATTGAGAAACATGAAGACTTAACAATTTCAAAAGTCTATGATATATTCGAAAAAATTGTCAAAGACAATAAACACAACTTTTATTCATCAGATGTTCTCACACAATACATGTAAAAACTTATCTTCTTTTTTAGCCACAACTTTGAAGTGTCGTGAGAGTAGATCGACAAAGCTATCTATGGTGAAACAGTTTATATGTTCGTGCCAAAATTGTTTATTCATAATATTTTCATTTGGAACTTCAAAGTAATAATATCTGGCTTTACCTTTGACCTCCTCGATAATTTTGTTTGGATCTGGAACGTGTTCGAGCACATGCATGCACGTAATCAGATCACATGAAAATAATGTATCTGTAATTTGGATTTTAGACTCTACATTACAAATATCATATACATATCTATCCTTCCCAATATTCGGAGTATTGAGTCCATCATAACCACCAAAATCTATGAGCGTTTCGACATTTGAAACATATTCTTCAATGAATGGTTGAGATACTTCATCAACATATGAATGACGTTCATTGAAAACATCCCATTTATAAGTTGGTTCATAAGTAAGTCTTGTTTTATTATACTCGTCATCTCTGTAATTCATGTAAAGTTTTGACATTTCATCATTGTCAAAAAGTATATTTATACCGACAAATCCACAAATTTCACACATGAGTGTTTTACATGGAAAATAGTTCACTTGATTTGGTATCCCATATAAAGAAGTTGTTGTTTCCGGTTCCATACCAAATATTCTCTCGACTATGAATGGCGCGAGTATCGCGGGTCTTGTGATACATACATCAGAACCACAAGATCTACAATAGTTTATGAACTTCATATGTAAATTATTTAACTACATCTTTAACCCAAACGTTGTGAAAGTTTGGATTATTTTCATATTTTGGATGAGGAATTGTATGAACCCTGGTAAAACTACATGTTGTCAAAATCTCGTCAAGTTCTTCATATTTTTTAATCATTTCACCCCATGGAATACCATCTTGTTCATATATTAATAATCTAGCACTTTTAATAAAATCTATATTCTCTTTTACAAAATCATAAAAGAATCCTTCGCAATCCGCAACTACCGCGTCAAACTTCATATCATATATTTTTTCAATGTCACGAAGTGTTTTGTTTTCTACATTTGGGTTTTCAGATGGTTTTGTATATGTTCCATATTCATGAAAATCAAATTTTGGATCTATAAACTTAAGTTCGCATCCATGCTCTGACACAATACCATTAAATATATGAAACTTTCCACCATTTTCATCCCTATTTTTTGTAAGTGCTTCAATCACCGATGGGTCTGGTTCAACGGCGACGTGTTTTGTAGGATCTTCGAGAACTTCTGATATAACACACGAAACTGTGCCGTACCTCGCACCAAGTTCCAACACACATGCATCCTTTGGTAAGTAAGTTCTTACCAAAAACTGTTCTTCTTTTTCATAATCTGTATTTGCTGGATTGCCTTCGCGATCAATGAATCCCATCTACATTATTTAGATATGGTAACTTTAAACTCGTGCAACAAACATATTCTCTTTGAGAAAGTCGTCATCCAAGAATGGTGCCATCTCTTCGTAAGGCATATTCTTGAATGTTCCATCTGGCAAGGGTTTATTTGAAAGTCTTGGGTAACGTCCTTGGACATTACACACAATTTCAACTACCATTGGACCATTTGTGTGAGATAAGTAGCTGATGTCTTCATCTTCTTCAACCTTATAGTATGGTATGTCATAAGCGTTTGCAACCTTTTCAATATTACAGAATGAGAGATCACTATTTGGTGTAGTTCCAAACTCCCTCTTGAAAACCATATTTTGTGTAATTTGAATAGCACCATATCCACCATTGTTAAATACAAGGATGGTCAATGGCAAGTTGTAATGTTTGAGTGTTTGTAAATCTTGAATATTATACTGGAATGAGCCATCACCTACAATAGCATATGTGCGTTTTCCATGAAATGCAGCACCCATAGCTGCGGCAACTTCGTAACCCATATCACCATGACCACTTGTAATAAATCTATCACCATCTTTGTATTTATGTGCGTGCCAGCCAACACAATATATGGATCCAGATGACATAGTCACTACAGAGTTTCCGTCTTTTTCATTGAAGAACTTATTCAAATGACGATATGGGCACACAAGAGGACCATTTTTTTCAGGGACTTCATCAATCCACAAGTTTTTCCATTCCATATTTTTTTGAATCCATTTTGGATTCCATTTAACTTTGGGCAACTCCAAATCAAAGAATGTTTTTAGGTCCATGTGAATTGCGAGATCCAACTTTTTCTTCTCCATAAATTCACTTTCATCAATGTCCAAGTAGACCACTTTTGCTTCCCTCGCAAATAAATCTCTGTTGTACCCCGTTATATTTTTTGATAGTCTTGAACCGAGACACAAAATAAGATCTGCATTTTGAATTGCAAAATTACCAGATCTATTTCCAATGAGACCAGTTTTCCCAACATAATCATCTCCCAAATCACTTCCAAAAAATGTGACGACATAGGGGAGTGAATGTTTTTTCAAAAACTCTCTAAACTTTTCTCGAGTCTTTGATGTATGTATTCCATTACCAGCCAAGACAATCGGTCTTTCGGCTTTGGACCATATGTCCAAAAACTCTCGCGGAAGTATCTGCATCGATTGTACATCCACGGGTACCGAGAGCCAAACTGGTCCCAACCGTCCAGTTGTTAGGTTCTTGTAGCACTCTTCAAGAACTTTGTGGGTGTCTCGTGGATCTGTGAGTTCCACAGCATACTTTGTTATACTCTTCACGGACTCCACAATATCACAATCCGAACCAAAATATCCTCGGTCTTTACCTCCCCTTGACCTAATGTTATCTCCACTATGTACTTGTCCACTAATGAAGAACACAGGAACACTATCTTGGTATGCGATGAGACACGGCGTCACTGCATTTGTTGCTCCACAACCAGACGTTACACAGCACACACTTGGATTGTGTTCATACGAAGACCAACCGAGGGCTGCGTAACCCGCAGGCTGTTCACCATGGGTATAGGTCACGTCAAGTTCCTGACCAAAGGAGTCATTGAGGTGCATAGCAAATCCACCTGTCACTGAAAAACATTTATTGATACCCCTTTCAATGAGAAACTTTGTGATGTATTCCGAAACTTTCATCTAACTGATTAAAGATAACAAACTTTAAACTATTAGAAATGAAATTGACGTATACGATTCAAGTGTGTAATGAATCGAGAGAACTATATTCACTTCTTAACTTTCTGACTAAGGTTATAGATGACGAAGATGAGATAAATGTTGTTGTTGATACCGAACACACAACTGAAAAAGTTGAATTGGTTCTTGAACAATTCGAGGAGAGAGTAAATGTTTTCAAAAGACCATTTGACAATTTTCATGTGAATGCTCAATTTCATATAGAAAAAGCGACTGGTGAATATATCTTTGGTATTGATGCGGATGAAATGCCACAAGAATTGCTCATTAAAAACATCAAGAAAATTATTGAAGAAACTGGGGCTGAAATTATCGCCATTCCACGCATCAACATTCACCCGGGTGCTACACAAGAGTTTATTGAAAAATCAAACTTTAGAATAAATGATGTTGGTTGGATTAACTGGCCAGACTTCCAAATGCGTATTTACAAAAAATGCGACCATATCAAGTGGACGGAAGAAGTTCATACTAAATTGACTGGTTCCGATAAAGTTATAGGCGTTCAAGCAGAACCAAAGTTGGCTCTTTGGCACATCAAGTCTATCGAAAAACAGGAAAGTCGGTGGGCGGAAGGTGGTGATTTTAAGACGCCAAAGGGTAATTTATATGACATACTTATGTAATGTATCCTTAACATTTTCAACTTCAATATAATTTTTCAATTTTGAAACGTCCATTTTACATTCACCCCTATTAGACTTTTCATCCGACACAGTATATTCCTCTTTACAAATGTCAAGCATTTTTCCAAGTGAAATTGAACCCTCATTTGTAAAGTTCAAAATGCCGGTGACACCTTTCTGAATCAATGTTGGTATCTTTGGAAAGAGTGATGGTATCACAGTCAATGATACATTTGTGTCATGAATGTTGTTTTTTCGTGACTTTATCTTATTCAAAAAACATTTTGGATGAGTATCACCACTCACTGGATAAATTACTCTTAGATACAAAACGTCTTTGGAGTACACTTCTCGAATTACATTTTCAAGAAGTATTCTTACATGTGAATAAAATAGACTGTGATAATTTGGTGTGTCTTCTTCCGTGAATAATTTTTCACCATCATACACAAGTGCCGAACCAATGATTGTCAAATGAATACCAAGTTTTTTACATACGTGTATAAGATTAAGTTGTTGTGTAAGATTTGTATGGATAGTCTCTTCTTTATTTTTTTCACACCAATCAACTGTGGGTTTACCAGATATTCCTGCAGCTGAAACAACATATTTTGGTTTTAAGAATGTAAGTTCTTCTTCAATGTGTTCAAGGCGAGTTGAAGAACCTACGCTATTTGGTATATACTTCAGAAGTTGCTGACCAAGAAATCCATTAGAACCTAACACAAGTGTGTGAATTGGTTTGAAGAGTGGATTTGATTTATCCTTTTCAGAGACAATTGCATACTTTGAATTTTCTGGCCATTTAATATTAAGAGTTGGATCTTTCCAATGACAATTTTTCTCTTTGGTGGGGTCATATGCGCCACTCAAAAAGTATGTAATAGTTGAATCTTCAAAACAAAAATATCCATGACCATGGTGTTCATCAATTAAAATTGAATCACCTGTTTTGAGTTCATATGTATTGACGTTACCATTTGGTGTAACTATCACATCAAGTATCCTACCACTGACAACCGTCACAAACTTTTTATATGGACTAAAATGCATACCTCGGATCACATTTTTGTGATTTGAACTTGTGAATGATTGTTCAACTTTAAATGGTGGTTTATGAAAATTGAACACCATGTCACCTCTCTCATCCGAGAAAAGACTACTCATTTAAAGATAAATACTTAAATATCTTTAAATGGATACGGAACAATATAAAAAACTTGTATCTGACGTAACATCCATACCACATGAGGCAAATACAATATGGGCAAAGGAGTCAAAATTGTGTATGATGTACATTGAGTTTAGAAATATGGACATTATAAGACATAATTTGAACAATATATGTAATGTATATGGTGGTGGAGATACTTCACTTGCGATTGTATACAGTGGTGACAATGAAGATATTGTAATGGATACAACCAAAACCTGGAAAAATGTCATTTACATGAAAATGTATGAGAAGAATGTAGACGTTAACGAGTACAGTCGTTTACTTACGAGTTTTGATTTTTGGGACAGATTTTCAAACTTTGAACATGTACTCACAAACTCTTGGGATTCTTATATATTCAAGAAAATACCAGAAAAGTTTTTCAAATATGATATAGTTGGTGGTCCATGTGCGCACTTCTATGTTCAACATCAAAATAGAATTATCAACATTTGTTCGGATAAATGTGTATGTCCAAGGTGTATAGAAAGTGATCATCCATTTAAGGAGAGTAATTTTATTAGCACCCCAAATAAATATTTTATGTTTAATGGTGGTTTCTATCTGAGAAATATTAAAGCTGTCAAAGAATTGTGTTTAAAAAAACTGTGGTCGGGTGAACCAGATGATGTTTATTTCGCTATATCCGATCTTTCGAGGCCTTCGAGAGAGGAAGCGCGTCAATTTGGTGTCCAAGACTTTAAATGTGACGGAACACCCGTGGGTTGTCATCAAATATGGTTGAAGCACGACGAAACATACGTTAGAAGTTTGTTCCAAAAGAATAGATTTGGTAGAATAGTTGGTCGTTTTTATCTCAATCAAGATCTTGGTATTGGAGATGACGATACACCGGATACAATCACAGTGTCCGAACTTATTGAGACATATCCAATGTGGCCACAATGGATCAATGAATTACCTTCGAAACACAAACAACTTTTTACAATGTTTGAAACATCTGATGTACACCCACAAGTTATAGAAAATATGAAATTGTTTGACAAAGTTTTTGTTCCATATGATTATCTCAAAGACATCTTGGTTAATCACGGGGTTAATTGTGAAGCGCTAAATTGGTACACATCACCACTTATTCGTCACAAACCAGTCGTAATTGATAAAAAGTTAAATCCCGAAAAAATTGTTTTCCTTTACGTTGGAACAAATGATGTTCGTAAAAACCTGATTAAGTTGACCAATATATTTAAGCGCATAATAGATGGTTCTGAACATAAATTGATAGTAAAAACAAATAACTTGAACGGATTACCTCAATCAAATAACATAAAGTACATAACAGATAAACTCAGTCTTGATGCAATGGCTGGTCTTTACAATGTATGTGATTATGTGGTATCATTTACACACGGTGAAGGTGTTGGTCTTCCAATGTTAGAAGCTGCTTATTTTAAGAAGAAAGTGATAACACATGATGGTGGGGTGTTGAAGCACATCAAAAATGAAAATTGGACAATTTTACCGTGTGATGAAGTTCCTATAGATAAAACCAATGTTCCAGGATTTCTCCAGAATGTCTTTCATGGAACCTGGTGGGAAGTTAATGAAGTTGCAACAGTTAGTATAATTCGTAAAATTTGTAGTTCAAATCTTAAGATATACTACAGATTGAGTGATAAGGGAAGAAGAAATGGAAAACCTGATTATATAAATTACAAAAATTGCCTTGAAAATTTTTGTAAACACTTTGATAAATCAACTATTACGATGATTGCGGATAACTGCGAAGAAGATACAATTAATTATCTCAAGACAATTCTTCGCGAAGATCAAATTATTCAAACATCACTTGGAAACTCTGGGGCTTTTTGTCATGCTCTCAAGTTGTCTATTGATGAATGCAATGAAAATGACATTGTGTATTTAGTAGAAGATGATTATTTACATTGCGAAAATAGTCAGAAAATATTAGAAGAAGGTTTTGTTCACAGTGATTATGTAACTCTATATGATCATCCAGATAAATACATGGACGGTGGTTGGCCAAATCCACATGTATGGGGTGGTGCAGAAGACACACGTGTGTTTTTGACAGAGACTTCTCATTGGAAACTCACAAACTCAACTACCATGACATTTGCAGCAAAAGTTAAAACTCTCAAGGAAGATTATGATACCATGTTAAAATACTGTACCGAAAAGATACCTGGAGATTTTCAAATGTTTACAGAACTAATCAATGATAAAAAACGAAAACTTGTATCGAGTATACCAGGTAAATCAACACATGGTCAACTTCCATGGTTTGCACCATTGACACGATGGGAAAATGAATAAAGAAATGTTGACCAAAGATAACTAATGGAGAACCACGCAGAAATCAAGGACAAGTGTGATGGTCTCGAAACTCGGTTAGACGAAATTGCTGCCGATATTCGGGATCTTCCATTTGATTATAAAATTGTGGAAACATACACATCTATTGACGACGAGATGTATCAGATTTATGAATGGTACGAAAACGCGAAAGAGACAATTCAACGATACATGAAGGAAAAGGCAGCCATAGAAAGAAGGCTTGGGGAACTTGATAAGGCATCAAAGTCACTTAATAATAAGGTTCAAGACCTCAAATTACAAGAGTTTTCTCGTGTCCGACACGGAGGCTCGTATTCACAATTACCGAATACCCAGCATCCTTAAGGTTTTTGCAGAACGCAACATCTTCGGAACACATATCACGGAGTACTTTCCCATCTTCAGTTTCTATCTCAATGAGTGGATAACTAAAGTATGGATACTTTAGATTTTCTATGACACCCTTTCGACACGCGAAGAAACCCATACCATTGTAGGCAACTTTCATATACTTTTCAGATGTGTCCAGGTCCCCTACCCTAAGGAACTCAAATGTTCCATGTTTTTTAAAGTACTCAGCATCCCACTCTTTGACAGCTGCATAGTGCTGAAGATCAGCCATTCTGTAGAGACCAGAGACAACTGGGTGTTTATCTGTATCTTCAATGAGTTCAATGACCTGCTCCGGGATGAAGAATATGTCAGAGTCAATTGTGAGCCATACATCATAGTCCAACTTCCCATCAAATGGTACTTGTGTTGCACCTCTCATGACATCAAGACCAAGTGTCTTCATTCGTGAAAAGGAGACAAAACTCGAGTACTCATTCATCATTATGACTTGGTAACCCCTTTTTGTAAGTTCAATCAAAGTCTGTGACCAATTTTTGAGGAAATTGCCAGAAAATTCACGACCAGGGAGGGCAACAACAACGGTCTTCATTTACAGGATTAGACATTTAATACTTTAAGCACTTCATTGACAGCCGGGTGTCTCACAATGTCATCTTCACCCATTTCTACATGTTCAATGTATGTAAGATCCATTCCACCCATTTTGTAGATCAAGTGATTGAGACCATTGTCTTCGCCCAAATCCGATTGTTCCAAGTCACCTGTAACAATCAACTTTGTATTTTCACCGAGGCGTGTCAAAAGCATTTTCATTTGGTTGGGTGTACTGTTTTGCATTTCATCGGCAATGATGACAGTGTTATTAAATGTCCGACCTCTCATGTAACCCAATGGTTCAATCATGATACACCTCTCCAATTGGTTGTGTGAAAGGTACTTTTCAAATATATCAAAAGCTGGTTTTGTCCATGGTTCCATCTTCTTGTCTATATCTCCTGGAAGGTAGCCCATATCTTCATCGGCAGCGACAATTGGACGGGTCAAGATAACCTTACCCCTGAATGAGTTATAGATGTGTTCAATTCCAACATGACAAGCAAGCATAGTCTTTCCAGATCCGGCTGGACCAGTTCCAACTATAATTGGTTTTTGAGACCTAAGTGCCAACATGTACCTGCATTGTCCAGCTGTTTTCGGAAACTCCATCATCTATAATTGCTCTGGAATTAAAATATCTTAAAAAGCTGCGGTTAGATTTTTTTATGAAGATAATACAGGATGAATAACTTTGTCTTCATTCAAATGAAACCAACCAAAACTTTTTTAAGTCTTACAGATCCGCAAAAGAAATCGCGGTTCATTTGTTTTTCCAACAAGAATACTGCTGATGTCTTCGTAGATTATGTAACATCATTCAGATCAAAACATGGTTACTGGCCAGCCATGGATATGTCACAGAAATTCAAAACTATAAAGAGTAAGACTGGTATCAAAAAGAGATCACCCGAAGAATTGAAGGAATATTTGTCATATGAAACATTTGATTTTGAACAAATTGATGAAATGTCAAAGCGTTCAAATATTTCGTATCTTCATGTCACAAATTTTACTTACATACCAAATGGTGAAGACAACCAAGTTGTAAGTTTTTCTGGTCAGGAATGGGATGGTCAAGCAGATGATCTCAAGTACAGAGATCTTTTAGAGTTTAATTTGAAGACGAAGTAAATTTACTTGAGGGGTGATATGTTAAATTCATAATCACTCGAACACTTTTTAAACACTATTTTAATTTCATCTTCGTTCATGTCATTTAAATTCATGGAATCTGTTGATGAAATTTTTATTTTAGCACTTTTTATTTTTGTATTTTTACCCAACGCACAACACGCTTCCATTGTACCTTTAATTTTAAAATCGGAAACAAGAGGGATACTATTACTGTTAATTGACATACTTCTTACAACTCTTCCTGTACAATCGGGTTTTTCATAGACTTTAAAATCCATTTTTTCCTTGTTCAGTGGTATTGGTTTGGGTGGTTCTTCTTTTGGTGTTGGTGTTAGTTTTGTTTTTACTACAGGCTTTTCTCGCGTAAAAACATAATAAGCTATCCCACCGGCTATGACAAGTATTAATAGTATCACAATGAATGCTATCATTATACTTTGTACTGAGAAAAAAAAAGGTCTTACTTAAAAGTTAGGTAACTTGTAATCTTAATAACAATGTGTGGAATTGTAACCCTCTTTGGTGAGAAACGGGATGTCCCCACAGGTCTCCTTTCTCACCGCGGCCCCGATGATTACCGCACAGAAACGATGGGTAAGTGTCGCATG
>Ga0209929_1000468_pt1 | contig 14854 bp, 9 predicted proteins | sample SalPon2_C_H2O_MG_2_FD_185731 | JGI IMG/M metagenome (GOLD analysis project Ga0209929, IMG submission 185731) | Salt pond water microbial communities from South San Francisco under conditions of wetland restoration - Salt Pond MetaG SF2_C_H2O_MG... ... | reverse complement strand
AATTGCTACAATGGTATCAAACTGTGAGTTACCACCGTTGTTACCTCTTGACGTTGTGCTAACAGCACCTCCACCTGTGCCAACATTCACAGTATAAGTTCCGGCATTTACTGTTCGCGATGCTTGATAGCATAAACCTCCGGCTCCGCCGCCACCATTTGAACAGTTGTTGGCATATGCCGCGCCGCCTGATCCGCCGCCTGCTACAACAAGCACTTCTGCGGCCATTCCTCCGGTTTGTACAGAGTTCACTGTAAAAGAGCCACTACTTGTAAAAACGTGTGTTTTGTATGTTCCGTTAGTGGTAACACTGCCGCCACTTGCACTGTTTGGTGATCTAACTGTAATACTAAATGCTCTATCTACGCCAACACCTGCTTGTGTTGCTCTAATTGTAAAGTTTGACGTTGTGTCAGAACCAACTGAACTAAATCCTGTAATCTGACCGTTTGATGAATTTAAACTTGCACCTGCTGGCAAACTTCCGCTTACTACAGAATATGTAGGAGATCCGTCTGGGTCAGTTGCTGTAACTGTAATTGTGTTTCCTCGTTGACTATCTAATAGTGTTCCTAAACTTCCTGCCGCTGTACTCCATGTTGTAGCAGAGTTAACTGTTCCTGCTGGATCTAGCAAGTAAGCAAGTCCTGATGGGTTAGTTACCCTCACACCAAAACTAGCACTGCCTACGTAGTTTACTGCACTAGCGTTTGTTGCAAAAGTTAATTCACTTGCATTAACAAATGTAGTTGATACTGCTCTTGCAACATTATTAACTCCAGGTCCTTCAACTGTAATAGTTGAACCTGATTTAAAATTACTACCTGTGACAGTAATTGTACTATCTATATTTGTACTAATTGTTCCTGTGATATTTGTAATAGTCGGTGGAGCATCAATCCCTGCCCAACCTGTAACATTATACTGTTCTACAAATCCTAAATCTGAATTATAACGTAATGTTCCTTGTGCAGGTGATCCGCCTCTGGCACCGGTTCCGCCACCGGGTATTTCAATACCTTCTGTGCCAGTAAATTTAGTATTTTTATTTTTAAAGTCTCTACTATCCGCCATATTATATCTCCTGGATTACCCAACCATATGTAGCACCACTGTATACTAATGCTGTTCCTTCATATTGTGTAGATAAAGTCATATTGCTTGCCGCTCCCATAATATTATTTCCGTTTCTATCAATAGTTAGTGCAAATGTATTAAAATTGCCTGCCACATCTAAAAATCTTACACTATCGCCTGTGTTTGGTGATGCAGGTAATGCTATACTAAATGCTCCACCTGTTGTGTCAACAAAAATTCTGTCATTATTTACTGCGGTATATCCAGCACCAGTTTTTGTCACCCACGGATTGCCGCCGCCGATGCCGCTCCAGGCGCCGCCAACATATCCTTCAAAAATATTTAGGTCTGTGTTATATCTCAAATATCCATTTGCAGGTGAACCTGGTCTATCACCGGTACCTCCTGTTGGAACAAGTATGTATTCTTTGCCAATCTGTGCAACAGTATTTCCATTAATATCAAAATCAATTGTATCTGTCGCCGCACCATTACCACTAACTTCTACCTTAGAAATATTAGGACTAGCACCAACTTTGATAGTTCCGCTTCCTGCAACCTTACCATCTACATAAGTTTTAACTGCTTTTTCAGTAGGTACAGCACTGTCACTGTTATCAGCAAAAGTGCCATCAGTACTAAATTCGTTAATAGTAGCACCCTGTTTACCTGCTGTAATGGATCCTAATTGTAGTTCATTCAAACCAGCAAGATCAAATTCTTCAGATGAAAGAGTGGCTCTACCTGTGGCCTGTTCAACTTTGAAGTAATCACCAACACGGAAGTTACCATCTTGGTCTGTGGTTACGTAGAATACTCGTCCTCCATTTTCTGCTAAGGTTTCTCTATTTTGATCTGGTGCCTGTGTGTAATCACTTGATATAATAACTGGATAGTTAGTATCAGCAAATCCACCAGTACCAATATCAAGGAAGTCATGTCCGCTCATACGTACTTGAGAGAACGCTTCACGGAATGTTAATGCTGTATTATCGTTTGGTGTTTTGTTACTTGGGATTGCTGGATCTAACTGAATTTGTGCCGTACCTGCTACTTCGTCAAAGTTATTCACACCAATTACAAAATAAGTTTCAGTATCACCTGCAATTTGTAAAACAGAACCTTCTTTTGGACTTCTACTTAAATTATCTACACTAAACAATACACCTGTACCAATCCCAGCAAAACCTGCTCTAGTTGCTACAACCGTTCTAGTTTGACTAGGTGATTGGTTAAGAGTAAGTGTAGTATCTGTTACTCCCAGTGTTATATTTGCACTTGTAACATCTTCATCTTGTTTCTGCACAACAGTATCAGTAGTAGGTGTTGGTAAAAATTGTGCAAGTGTGTAACTTCCACTAGTAACAGTTCCTAGTAAATTATTTGTATCACGTTGTACGTTAACAATTACACTATTACCCTGTTCAATACCTGCGGCAATCACATTCACACCGTCAAGCATTACACCGTTAAGAACAATGTTGTTTGCACCATTGTCTACTCTGTAGGTCCAATCTACAGTACCATTGCTAGTTAATCTTGTTAACAATCCTGTGTTGTTGTTATTCGTTGTTTCGTTTGTAAATCCTGATACATATACATCATTACCAAATGGTAATACATCTTTAAACTCACCATTTTCACTACCATTAACATATTGTAATTGCCACTGTACAGTTCCGTCTACACTTAATCTAAACACTAAAGGTGTTTTTGTAACTGCTCCTGCAGGATCATAATAACCTGCCGCGGCCAAATAAATTCCATCACCGTTTCCTGTGTCTAGTCTTAATTTGTTGATTCTTACATCACCATAAATGTAGTTGTCTACATATGTTCCTGTGCTTGTAAATCTTGTTATAACTGCTTGGTTAGCCGCTGAATCATAACTTGCTACATACAAGTTATCTTCTGCTGTTGCATCACCTGCTAGTGCATACGTGTCGACTGATGTAGTAGGTACTCCTGCAAAACAAGCAGAACTTGCTACCAGTGTGTTTTGTACACTACTGTCATTATATTCAATTGTTCTTGACCACTGTTCAACGCCCGCAGGATTAAGTTTCATTATGCTACTACCTGTAGTTGAATGTGTTCCTACAGCATATAGGTTATTACCGTCTGTTGTTAAATCTGAAATTTCAGTTGTATCACCAATGGTTTTCTGCCATTGTATTTCACCTGCTTTTGAAATTGATAATATAAAACCTTTATTTGCACCACCGTCATACAATACACCACCACAGTAGATTCTATCACTTAATTCTACTGCACTGTGAATGGCTCCAAAAGTAGTTTCATATGTATAAATCCAATCCAGTGATCCTGCATTGTTAAATTTACAAACAAAAGGATAACTTGCTGTGTTATCAAAAGTAGAACTGTCGTCTGTTCCTGTTGGAGCAGTATGTCCTACAAAAAATCTATTACCTACACTATCTCTATAACTAGTGAAAACGTGTACGTCTGAACCTAACTGTATAACACTATCAATAGTTTTATCATCTAACTGTAATTGTCCTGTAAGTGGTGTCTCTAACTGTGAAAATCCTCTTGCTACAGCACCATATTCTCCATATGAGTTGTTACCAACAATACCACGAATCTTACCACCTGACTCTGCTAGATAACCAATGTTACAGTAATAAGTGAAACATGAAACAATTTCTGAACGTCCATCATTTAAAACGTGAATACCAACACCGTCACTGTTTATTTGTGTCCAGTCATTGGCAACCATTGATTTATAACCACCATTGTGTAGGGCACCATCGATCTTAAATCCAGTACCACCCGGAGTAAATGATGTACAATTTTGTACATATGGCGATTGTGATGTAATCCATACACTAGTGTCATCAGGTCCTGTTCCGGGATCTAATGAAACTATAACTGAACCTGTGCTGAAATTTCTAAACACAAAGTTACGCATACGTGCGCCATTGTTCATATGGAAAACTTCTGAATTAGCATTTGGTGTACTGCCGTCATCTGAAATACCAACACCGTATCCGTTGTCGTTGGTTGTATCTGGTTGTAATGTAACTGCGCCTAATCCATTACCCTCAAGCACAACACTACGTCCTACTTTAATAGGACACTGTTCTGAATATGTTCCTGAACTTACATTAATACGACACTGTCCTAAATTAAATGTCTGTTCTGCCGCATGTCTAATAGTTTTCCAACTAGTAGTAGGAGTTCTACCATCGTTTGTATCGTCACCTTGTGGCGATACAAAATAATCATTTTGTGGTGTAAGATGACCCCATGCTGGTTCTCCGTTTTTAACTGTTAAGAATGAACCGCTTGGACCAATCCCTAAACGTGTTGTTTGAGTAGCATCGCGGAATATAATATCACCTTGTGTTGTTAATACAGCATTAGAATCGCCTTGTGCCATTAACTGCCAAATACTAGGATTTGTTCCAGGAGTAATACCGACTGTATCTGCTGTTAAACAAACATAACTAGATTGTGCATATTCTACAACATCTCCAATTTCATATTCTGTTCCAACATTCCACGGTCCTTTCCATGCAAAACCATCTGTAAATAACTGCCAAAAATCTGTATTAGGTGGTTCTGGATTTGTTGAACCATCGTTGTCATAACTTTGTATGCAAATATAAGTTCTTCCGCCAAGTCTTACAACATCTCCTGCACTATAACTATTGCTATTTGAATATGTTGATCTCCAACGTATACCATCTACAAAAAGATCAAAATCACTAGATACAGAAGGATTGTTTCCAGTTGTTTCAGTTGTGCAAGTATAAACTTTTCCACCAAACTTTACAACTTCTCCAGGACGATAAACACTTTGACTATCCCAATCGCCTCTCCATAATAATCCATCTAAAATTTTACGCCATGCAGTTGTGTTTGATGTAGAAATACCCAAAGGTGTTTGACCTTCTTTAACAACAAATCTATGACCTCCGTCTTCAACAACATCACCCGGCTTGTACTGTGTGCCTGAAATCCATTGTCCTTGCCATTCAAATCCTTTTATATATACGTCCCAGTATGTTGTGTTTGTTGGTGTATTTAAAACTGTATTTTGTTTTGCAACGTATGCGTATCCGCCATATCTAACAATATCACCTTTTTGATAATTTGTTCCTGAATTCCAATCACCTTCAAATTGTTGTCCGTCTACAAATTTTGCCCAATAACCAGGTTCGTCATATGGGTTTTGATTTGTTGATTCTTGAAGTGCAATATAAACAGCACCGCCATATGATACTGTTTGTCCTTTTTTGTATAGTGTTGATGAATTCCAAGTTCCGGCATTTTCTAACCCTTCTGCCATTACTTCAAATTTAGCGGCATTGTTAGCAAAAACACTTGCACTTGTATGAGCATCAATACATACGTATACACTAGGACCGTATTTTACGATATCATCTTTGTTATATTCTGTGGATTGAGCCCATTCGCCCTTCCAAGTAAACTTTAAATTTCCTAGGTTAATAACTGTCATTGTGGGTTCTCTCTATACGTATATATTAATTGTCCATTGGTATTTATCGAATACTTTCCATCATCGTCACCAATGTATTTTTCTTTGTACAAGTCATTGTGATTGCCATCTTTCAGTTTAATTTCACCGCTTGTAATGCGTGTGTAAAGCAGATCACCGTTTGCATTTTTAGTAAATCCGTGGAAACAACTGCGTCCTTGACCGCCACCTAATGGTCCGCCTTGTGGATTACCAATAAATTTAGGTAGTGTTGACATATTATGTTATCTCCAATACACTCACTGTAACATCAGCACTATCAGCAGTGTCTGATCTTACACAAATTTCTTGTCCTGGCAGTACTACTAATTTTTGTTCTCCACCTACAGGAACCAATGCACTACCTGCATTTAGGGTAGTTCCTTTTAGCAAGTATACTTCTGTTGAATCTGTATCTCGTATAAACAAATCAACAACAATACTAGATGCTGTTCTATTTGCTACAGTATAACCAATTACTGTTGTATATACAATACCATTTCCAGGAGTGTATACAGTTACATCTCCTATTCCTACGCTTGCTGTTAATTTGTTACTAAAACTGTTTGCCATACTATTAATTATCCTAATGCTATTGAATACGTTATCGCTTCATCTACTGCTTCTGCTCTTGTTATTACATTTGGTGCTGGAATTGAACTGTAATTTAATACGTTAATTCTATCACCTTGTGCTGGTGCTCCATCTGGAAACGTTAATGCAGTTCCACTTACTGTATAAACTTCAGGATCCTGATAAACGTTATCAACAAACACTATTACACCATACTTATCTTCTGCACCAACACTTAATGTAAACGTTTGGGTGCTACCATCACCTGTAAATGTATCTACCCTAGTAGCGGGTACACTAGGTGAACTCAAATGTCTTATGTCTACAACTGCACCATTTTCTACTGGATATGCAGTGCTTGTGCTATCAATAAAGATTAGTTCATTACCGGCTACAATATATGCTTCGCCAGGTGTCTGTACAACACCGTTGATTGCAACCATAAGTGCTTCTGCACTTGAAGGTGTTTTATTAAGTGTAAATGCATACGCTGATCCGTCGCCTGTAAATGCTTGATGTGTTACAGGTGTTCCGTAACCAATACCTAAATAGTTCCAACCACCTGTTGGATAATATGCTTCAAATTTCTCATCGTCTGTGTTAAAACGTAACTCACCGTTTGCAGGTGTAACTGCTCGTTGTGCTGTTGTTCCTCTTGGTACTGCTAAACGTCCGTTATCAAAGTCAATTAAACCTTCAGCATATGCTGTTGTTCCTGTGTCACTTGTGACTACTTTTTTGTCTGCATCTGTAATTGTTAATCTGTTTGCAGTGTATCCTTTAATCTTAACTGTATTGGCACTAATATTTTCATATCCACTAATAGTAATATCACCAACTTGAGTACCTTGTTCAATTGAACGTATTGCCGCAAACTCATCTTCACTTTCGTCATACACAAAACCAACGTTAATGTCACTTCCTCTTTCAAGGATAAGTCCCATATCAACTTGATTACTTCCTATTGCACTTTGGTTAAGAGCAATTAACGGATCTGTAAAGAACACATTACCTGCACTACTTGGTGCACTTGAACCACCGTCAATGATTACTCTACCAGTACCGCTTGCACGTAGTATCAAATCTTCGTTGGTATTAATGTTTTCAATTACATTGTCGTTGATACTAATTTTGCCATCTACAACAAGTCCGCCTCTGCTGATTGTAACTTTAGGACTTTCTGGTGGACTTATTCCTAAATTGTTACCTACGTAAAATGTAAATGTATCACTATCGTCGTTTGCAGTTTCAACCGTAATAAATGTATCACCGTCACCGTCTGTCAATGATCCGCCACCTACTAATGCCCAAGCACTTCCGGTCCATGCTTCGATAGCACGAAGTCCACTGTTATATCTAATAACACCTACGTCTAAAACTCCAAACGTGTTCGGACGTTGCAGTGTTGTACCTGTTGGAATTTTTATTCCCGTGTTTCCTGCAAATTCAATATATGCATCTTGTGTTTGATCTAAAACTCTAAAATTATCTACAGCAAGTCCTGTGCCTGCTTCTAGTTCGGCGGCTTTTACACCAGCAGTATAAAAATCTAATCTGTCATCGTCTGCACCTGGTGCAGTTTCTGGTTGAATGTAAGTATCATTATCAACGTCACGAACACCGCCTAAACTTGACCAAGCACTACCATTGTATCCTTCAAACTGTGTAGTATCAGTATTAAATCTTACAGTACCTTTTAGTGCATTGCTAGTTCCTGTTGGTCTTTCAGCATCAGTACCAACTGGTAATTTTATTGCAGTAGTATTATCAAATTTTATAAAATCTGCATTAAGTGGTTGTAGTACATCTGTTCTAAAACTTGTTGTGTCTAGTTGTGCAGTTTCTGTTCCGCCTGTAAAAAATTGTAATACATCTTCGTCACTGCCTGGTGCAGTTTCTGGTTGAATGTAAGTGTCACTGTCTACGTCTCTAACACCGCCCAGTGAACTCCAAGCAGTTGCGGCATATCCTTCAAACTGTTGTGTTGAACTGTTGTATCGAATATGTCCTGTTACACCTGTTGGTCTTTGTAGTGTAGTACCAACTGGAATATTAAGTGCTTGATTACCAACAATATCAACATAACCTGTTGCATTACCTTGTAGTTCAAGGTTAGCACCACTTACTGTGGTTTCTAAACCTTGGTTTCTAATCAGAACATTGTCAACTTGTATTTGTGTAGCGTTAACTTGATTGTCTTCGAGTATCATAATCAAGTTACTTGTTACACCATCTCCTCCGTAGAAGTTTCTTATGTGTGCATTTCTCCAACGTTTGGTTTGTGTTCCAATGTCATATGTAATATCAGCATCAGGAACAAGGTTGCTCTGTAGATCTGCATTAATGATAATGTTGTCTGTATCTTGATTACCTAGTGTAATGTTTCCGCCAAGATCGATATCACCTGTAACATTTAAGTTACCTGTTACGTTTGTTTCACCAGTAAATGGTGCAAGTGTTAAATCGCCTTGCGTAGTTGTAATCGAATTACCAGCAATTCTAATGTTGCCTGTTTCTACTTTAAATGGGTCAACTATAGTTGTATCACCACCGTTTGTAAATGTAATACCTGTTAATGAACTAACATCAAAGTTACCGCCACTAAATGTTACTGCACCCGTATCTTGGTCAACATAAAATAAATCACCAATTCTGTAATCACCATATTGGTCAGTTGAATTATAAAATACTCTACCACTGTTTACTTCAATTACTTCGTTTGCTGTTACAACATCATTGTCGTTGTTATCAAATTTTTTGCCTGATCCAATATAACCAAAATCATGAGAACTCATTCTTAAACGCACATCAGGACCGTCTGCTCTAATACCATATGTTCCGTATACGTTTGCTGATGCAATCGAACGCATCTCCGCACCAAAGTCTTTTCTATCGTATCTTACAATACTAGTTGCTGTTGCGCCACTACCAGTTGTTGCTTCTATGCTTTGAGGAGTTGTATCAAATCCTTCAAGTCCGTCGTAACGTCCGTCGACAATTAGTGTGTCGCTTCCGCTTACACTTTCAACTGTACAATTTGTAACTGTAGAACCATCTGTTGATGTAAATGTTACTACGTCTCCTGCAAGAAAAGTTCCTGTAATACCACTTAATTGAATTTTAGTTTTACCATCTCCAAACGTACCTGTAGTACCTGCAAGTCCTTCAATACCTTGTTGTGCAAAATAAATGAAACTGTTAAGCCATTCTGCTCTACCACCTTCAGTTATGATAATACCTTTTGAGTTTGGAACAATAAGCGTTACACTGTCAAACAACATTGCCGCTTCAATTGATCCTGAAGCAATCGCACTACCATCTACAAGAATACCTCTACCAGCATCACCTGCATCATAACCATATGGATCATCACTTGCATTTGTTCCTAGTCTTACACTTGAGCCAAAGTTTAATACTGTAACATCTTTGATGTATGCTGAACGTCTTGTAATACTTGCACTTGGTTGATAACAAAACGCATAACCAGTTGTACCACTCCATTCAATTTCTCTAACTGTTAAATTTTCAACAGTACAGTCACCATTCATTCTAAAGAAGTCATTTGTTCTTGTAGCCGCAGTTGGTTTTAATTGAGTTGCACGTAGTCCGTGTCCTGTGATTGTAATACCCTGTGGCAAGTCTAATGGTGCTACTTCTTCAAAAGTACCAGCACCTAATCTGATTGTGTCACCAAATGTTGCAACACTTAATGCATGTTTTAGTGTAGCAAAGGCTTCGTTGATATCACCACCGTTATTAGTGTCATCACCGTTTTCTGTTACGTGATAAACATTACCTTCTTGTAGTAATATGTCTGTGCCATTTGCAAATACTTTGCCTGTACCAGAACTGTTAATGTTAATATTTGTATTTGAATCTTGTGCAAATATACCTGTGTTATCAGCATCGCCATCGATTACAATATTACCAAATGATAATTGATCACCTGCTAAATTTACATTACCGCCTGAAGTAACTTCAAGGCCATAAATGTTAACAGCACCAATACCGTTTGCACGAATAATTAAATCTTGGTTAGTGTTTATTGGTTGAATAATATTGTCGGTAATTTGTACAGCGCCGATGTTTGCTTGATTAGCATCAATTGTTTTCCAACGTTTGCTTGGATTACCTAGTACATACTTGTCGCTTTCATCTGGTAAAAAGTCAGAAATGATATCTGCATTGAATTCTACAGTGTCAGTGTTTTGATCACCTAAAGAAATATTTCCGCCGGCTGTAATGTTACCAGTAGCATAAATGTTTCCAGTAACATTTGTGTTACCTACTAGTTCAATAGTGCCTGTACCATTTGGTCTTAACTCAATAGGTGCATTAGAATCTAATGTCGTAATATAATTGTCATTAAATTCTAATGAATCTACATGAATTTTTGAATGATAGATAACTGGATCATTACCTGCAGGTAATAATTCAATTGTACCAAGTGTTGATGAAATTGTATTGTTTTGTAGGGTTAAGTTTCCTACATTAACTTGATTTGTTGCTTGTAAATTTGTTGCGTTTATAGTACCATTTACATCTAAATCATAAGCAGGTGTTACAGTTTTTACACCGATCTTATTGTTGTTAACATCTAGATATAATAAATCCGTTTCAAACGCTAAATCCACGCCATTACGTAGAAGGTTAGCCTTCAACAACGGACCTGAAATTCGACCGACGGCCATTGTGTTCTCCTATAAACGGGCATCCTGTGCCTCCAGCCACCTTACATAGCGGGCTGACCACTGTTTGTCCTGCAAACTATAATTCGGTCAAGTTTGCATTAACAGTATTTAGTCTTTATTGGAAAAAGGGTGTGATTGGCTTAATCGAAACCGTGAATTACAGTAACGTCTTTGCCTAGTGGAACAGCACTATCAAACTGTATAAACCAACCGTTTCTACCGCTTGGATTTTGTACTAGTGTATAGTTCACGTCAGCGATTTGCACAACGTTTTCTACTAGAACAAGTACATTTGCCGCCGATGCAGGTACTGGACTTAATGGTCCAAATGCAACTTCACTTGCATCACCTGTTCCTAAATTTTGAGTTGATACAACATTAGGACGCATAGTTCTTGCTTCTTCCCATGCGTTGTTTACATAAAATTCAAATTCGTTTAAATCAGTGTTGTAACGTATTTGTCCGTTTTCAGGAAAACCTGGGCGTTCTGCTGTGGTGCCAGTAGGAACTTTCACAGCATAATTTGTGCCTAAAATAACTTGGCCGTTGGCTTCTACAGATACACTAGGATCTGTGATAAGTTTAGAATTTAATTGTTGCTTTTTAACAAATCTCATTATACTGCTACCGTGCTAATTGTTGCACTAACTGTAGCAGGTGATGTTGTTTGTGCTTGGATAGTATCTCCGTTTTCTAATACTAAACGTTCTGAATCCATGATAAATGTTTCACCGCCTGGAATTTTAAGTTGGTGCAAAATTTTGTTTTGATCAGATGCAACATCACCAGTTTTAACAATATGTAAATCTAAAAATGTATCTGCATCTGTAAGAACAGTTCCGCTAGGTGAAGCAATATTATCAACGTCAGCATAGTTACAAAAAATCATGCTGGTTACTGCTGTTTCACCACTGCTAGTGTAAAGTGTTGTTAGTGTAGCATCTATAAAACTATTTGATATCGCCATTTTCTTTCCTAAAATAACATGCTATAAAGCAATGCTTTCTTTTTACTCACAAGTTCATCTCTTGTACTAGATGTATTTACAAAATATAGTCCAGAACCACCCTCTGCTTCGGCTTGTGAATACAACTTAATTCTACCACTGTCTGCACTTGGAGCACTAGGACTCACTGCACCTTCAATACTTAAAACATCTCGTATTACAACTTCTCCACTACCGTTTGATTCTAAAAATAAACTACTTCCCGAAGTTTCTGGTCTAATAGTAGTTCCGTCTACAATTAAATCTCCAAGTTCAATTGTGTTTTGGTTAACTTCAAATCGTTGAACTCCGTCAATGTTTATCCAAAATCTACTGTATGTTGCTCCTTGGTTAGCGTCTTCTACCCTTGCAAGAGTGTTATCAGCCGCAATCTGTGCAATTTGTGAATTAATAATTGCAGTATCAACATATTTTTTATTTGGAATATCATCATCGTCTGTAATTTGATTTTCGTAGTTGCTTGTTCCTCTAACAGTAAGAACTGCTGTTGGTGCATTTGCTCCAAGAAATGTTAGATCTTCACCAGTAGTTTCTATATGATGTGTTTGAATTCCTAAAAGCGATGATCCAATTTTAAATTGAAATATTCCTTCACTTGTACCACCGTTTGGTTGTGTGTAAGTTTCGTCATCATTGTAAACAAAAGTTACAGAACTAGAACTAGGACCTCTGTCTATTTCAATACCTGATTGATGAAAACCGTTATGTAGTGCTGATATTTCAGGACCTGTTTCGCCTTCGTTCAAAGTAATTACATTGTCAGCAATAGTAGTTACTGTAGATTCAACAGTTGTTGTTGTACCTTGCACAAGTAGATCTCCTGTAATCTCTACTTTTGGTGTATTGAGTACAGTTTTTGATCCGCTTATTTGTGAAGTAATTACTTTGTAATCACCGGTAACTTTTAAAACTTCTACAGACATGTCTATGATTCCTTATTATAGCATTATTTAGTCAAAAGAAAAGGGCAAAGCGAACTTTGCCCTCTTCAAGTTTAGTAAAACTACGATTATGCGTTAGTGAAATCGTCGTCATCACCAGTTGTTAAGGTGTTGTCATCATCGTCACCAGCCTCTTCAACTTGTGCCGCACCATCACTAGTACTTGTGCTAAAGTTCCATGGCACTGACGAACCGTCATATGCGTTAGAACCTGTACCATCTGGAGCAACTAGTGTTGCTTTTCTACCAGCAATTTTAGACACTTGGTAAGTTTCTGAATCATCCATTTTAAATGTAATAGCCATTTCTTCACCTGTAAGTGCAGATGCTAATTTACCTGTAGTTAATGTACGATCATATGTTACTCCCGGTGTACCAATTGCCGCTACACGGAACTTTTTTGATCCTAATTGTTTTGTAATGTAACCTTCTACAACAGCGGAACCGTTATAAAAATCACATTTGATTTCATTTCCGCCTGCTGTTGGTGGTCCAAACAATCTTTTGTTAAGTGGTCTTCCCATTTGTTTTCTCCTATAAAGTAGTCCTATCCGGGTTCTATCCGGTACGCTGTGGGTTAAACAGCATAAGTTGTTACCCTATGTAACACACTATCTGACAGTGTATTTAGTCTACTCTTGAAAACAGATGCATAAGGTGTACAGAACTAAAGTCTTTTATTGCACGATTGATTTTAGCACACTGATCTTTGTGTTCTTGTACAACGCTATCTCTACGCTGTTGTCTATACTTTAATTCTATTTGACTTAATTTGTTAATTTCTGATCGCATACCACTACAAAACTTAACAACATCAAATTTAAATTCAGGTGCTGTTTTTGCAAGTTCTCTTATTTGGCTTTCAACGTCCGGCCAGTCCAAACTAGATTCTAATTGTTTTATACCTTCCATGAAAGTATTTAAAAGGTCATAAAAAAAGGGCGACATAAAGCCGCCCTTTTCGTAGTTTTGTACTACTCTCTATTACGAGAATGATACGTTGCTAATTGCAACTTCACCCAAGTAGTCTGCCGCATTACCAAGAGATGAAGCAGTGTTGTTTAATTCAACATAGCCATATCTTGTCATGAAGCCTACAACTGGTTCAAAAGTTGCTGGATCAAGCACAACGCCTGAAGACATTAGCGGAATGTATGGGCAGTAGAATGCCGCCGCATCTGCTTCAGATGAGCCTTTGTATCCAACTAGTACTGCTGTATCATCAGCCGCATAGCCATCAACATATACTCTCATTGCATTGTTTAATGTACCAACGAATTTAGTATTTGTTGGTGCTTCGAACGAACCTTCTGTTGTACGAGCGAACGCTGAAGTAGTAGCAGACTGAAGAATTGTTAACGCTTGTGGCGAAACAACTGCCCAGTTACCTGCACCTCTACGTGTACGCTGTGCAATCTTGTTAGAAGTTCTGTTAATTAAAACAGCAAGAGCCGCGTGTTCATCACCTACAAAAGTAGCAGTTCCGCTTACAGCCGCTTGGTTGTAAGTTTCTTCTGTTGCCGCTAGTGTACGTAATGAAGCAAGGATTTCTTGATCGATTTCAGCAGTAATTTCTTGAGCAAGTGCCGCCATAATTTCTGCTTCGATATCAATACCTTGTTGAGCCTGTGCGTCTTGTGCCGCTTCAAATGTCCAACGAGCAGATAATTTACGAGTTTTCGCTTCAACTGCTTGTTTTAAGATTTGAATTGACATTTTTCTACCAGGTGTACCTTCTTTAGCCGCTGTAGAGTCTGCTTTACCTGCGTCACTACCTGCTTCATCACCTGAATATCCAAGAGCGATCTTGAATGGTGATAATGCTTCCTCACCTGCTGTAGCATCGTCTGCTGTTTCAGCATAACGTACTCTTAAAGTGTGGATTTGGCTTACTGGTCCAGTCATTGGCTGAACACCTACGATTTCGTTAGCGATAACCGTTGGCATCACACGTCTGATTACTGGTAAAATCACACGGTTTAGTGTTGCAACATTTCCTGCGGAAGTTGCTCCGGCAGTTGCCGACTCTGCGAGATAACGTCTAGTGTTCTCGAGAGTGACG
>Ga0209929_1000464_pt1 | contig 15005 bp, 15 predicted proteins | sample SalPon2_C_H2O_MG_2_FD_185731 | JGI IMG/M metagenome (GOLD analysis project Ga0209929, IMG submission 185731) | Salt pond water microbial communities from South San Francisco under conditions of wetland restoration - Salt Pond MetaG SF2_C_H2O_MG... ... | reverse complement strand
AGATAACGCGGTTATATATTACTCAGATAGTGCCAACATAGTAACGGAGCTTGGGTATTGGAACGGGTGGAACGAGCTTGAGATACTAGGAGGGGAAGCCCCTAACAATATAAGCCAGCTAGCATTCGCAGTGCTTTACCAATACGCCAGCGATGAAGGTATTTTGTATGGCTATTCGTGGGCTTTTGAGGAAGTCAAAGAGGAAGTACAGAAACTCAAAGAAGAATTAAAACAATCATAAGCAATGAAACTACAAACAGACTTTAACGGACGTCTATATATAGAGACAAGGCTAGGGAATGAGTACCCGCACTTAATCCACTGCGGAGAATCTTTGTACGATATAAAGAACGACACAGCCACGCCCTACCTAGTAGCGGAGGAGTGTACAAACTTTCCACGTTTGCACCTACTTACCAGCTGGAGTGAGGACGAAGCATTGCAAGACATTGCAACGTATTTAAGCGAAAAGGAAGGACACACAGACCCGCACCTAATCGCAGTGTATAAACTAAATTTTTAAGAAGATGAAAAGCAACAAACAAACAACATTGGACAACCTAAAACAAGCGTATAAGGAAAACAGCAATTTAACACTAGGGCGGTTTAGCTTACAAGCTTACAACGACTTAAAGAGAAGGTACAACGAAGAACCCGCCGAGCGGTGGGAAAGGTTAAGCCCCGAAGTAGTTAAAAGGTTCGACCACCTCAGGAGCTTATTAATAAGAGCCGAACAGATAGAAAGGCAACACGACCTCAACAAGGTGAAAGAGTCCGAGAACATAGCTATAAAGATTGAGCGCCACAGGTACGCACCCGAACTAAATAAGGCGCACTATATAAGAGTAGTAAACAAAACAGCCGTACCACTGCAAACAATACCAGCGCCTCAGTGCATAACAATAGACGAAGCCCTGAACAAGTTAACAGGAACACAACTAAAAAACCTTTGTTTATATGTTTGACGCAATAACAGGAAAGAGCGCAAGGGTACAAACCAGCGCAAAGGGGAGGCACTATATCAAAGCGGGGGAGCGCGTATACTTGGAAACCCTGAATAACCATAGTAGCCTAGAAGATGGCAAAACCTACATATTCAATAAGGACAAGACAAAGGTAAAACGGCTACTTAATTGGATATAAGGAAGCCAAAGGAGTTAAAAGGGGGTTAGCCATTGGTTAGCCCTTTTTAATGCTTTAGAGGGAAGAAGTAAGGCGAATAAGTACGGAAAACGTCCGAGAGGATACGCCCAGCCGCCCCCGATACGCTCAAATAATTACAGCGGGCTCGGTACAGGGTACGAAAGTCAGGTATTCAGGAGGTCCAACGACTGACCGACAAAGGTAAGGTGGGAGATAACTTAGACCTCTTTGAGTGCGGGGGATTCGGGCGGGGGAAATGCAGTGACATCCCCAAATCTATTACAGCTCTTTAGAGCTACTTAAACACCCTCTAATAAGTATTCATACCACTAAATACAGAAACGCTCTTAGAACGTCTCTAAACACCCTTAAAAGAGCTATAGGCATTAGCCATTACTGAAGAGAAAACAGAATATGCCAATACATAGGGTGGCATTATATACGTAGGGTATATGTAGTAGTATACTAATATAGTAGACCTCTTTATTAGAGGTCTACTAATATATTAGTAATATATATAAGTAATATATTAGTATATTAGGGGAAATGAAAAATACATTAGTGAATTGAAATAACATTCATTATTGTAAATTAGTAAAGTAACAAGATATTTTATGACAAGGAAAGCATTGATACTAGCGTTAGTAGGTGGTGGATTACCTAAGGGAGAACTCAAAGCAGAGATGTTTAAATTCCATAACTCTATGGTAGGTAAGAGTAAGTACTTCCGTAAAGAAGAGAACCCTAAGACGGCTTGTGGAAGCTGTATACAGAGGGTGAAGACTTCTATATGGAAGTGGTATCATTACGATGAGAAAGCACCAACCTACAAAGAGATAGTTTTTTCGGGAAGGTTGGGCGCACATAACATACCCTTATACAAATTTGTGGAGTGATGGCAAGTGTTAGAGATAAGAACGGTAATGTAGTCAGAGGACTAGGTTCTGAACTTACAGATACTCAGAAGGAGTTTATTGATAAGGTGAAGAAGTACGGCTTTGACGAAGCCGCTAAGATAGCTTCAGAGATGAAGTATACCAACTACTACCGAGACAGGAGAACTATCGGTACAGCGTTCTACAATGAGCTTATGAAGATAGTAGCATCTGAAGGGATGCAGATAGAAGCAGCGAAAGGTTCTAACATTAGAGCATTGATAAATATCAGAGACAAAGCACTACGTGCTGGAGATGATAAAGCTGCGATGGAAGCGATTAAGATACTGAACGATATGCAGGGCTATAAAGCCCCTACAAAGGTTCAACAAACTAAGATAGATGTAAAGGCTACTATCGACTTAACTAAAGAACCTGATGAGGAAACTGATACTTATATTGACGTTGATTACATTAACGAGTAACGCTCAAGAGTGTAATCCGTATTTTGGTATCGATAACTATGAATTAGATAAGTCTAAGTCTGCAGGTATAGCTTATGTAGCTTGTGTACACGCAACAGGTGTAGCAGCTGAAGTGGGTTATGATAATATCTTTGTAGGTGTCTTAGCAATGGGTGGTGGACATCACGGAGCAACCTACGGATATATCCACTATGAATACTACACAGACCTTTACAGGATATACGCTGGACCTGCATACCGACTAAACAACGACCCTGCACTAATGATAGGTAGAGTAGGCATAGACGTTAAAGCGTATAGAAACTTTTATGTTACCTTTAGTCTACTTCAAGTAAACCCCAACTTAAACTACTTTCACTACGGAGTAAAAGTGATATATTAATGGAGATAAAATTATACAATCCTACTGAGCCACAAAAGGATTTTCTACGTATCATCTACGAGGACAAGCCTTTTATCACACTAGCGGCTATGGGTAGGCAGACAGGTAAGACCTACTGTATGCAGAACGATGCAGTGATGCGTGCTTTGAATAACAAGAAGCACAGAATGTTTTGGGTGTCTCCTATACAGGACCAAGCAAATAAGGTGATGAAAGACATCGAGAGTATGTTTAGCAACCATCAGGATTTGTTTAGTCAGATAATTACAAGGTTTGACAGGAAGCACAATGAGATTTATTTTTATAACGGTAGCTTTATTAAATTTCGTTCTTCTGAGGCAGGGGATAATCTTCGTGGTGCCACGCTTGATTTTATCTATATTGACGAAGGAGCTTTTATTAAAGAAGCATTTATTAACGAAGTGCTTTTACCGATGGTTACACGGACGAACGGACGAGTAGTAATGAGCAGTACCTTTAACGGTAAGAATTGGTATTGGGATTGGTATCAGAGAGGGTTGAAGGAAAAGAACGCTAAACAGATAAAGAGTATAAAGAGAACCTACCTTGACCTAGACGACCCTGATGTGGAGCGTACAGTGTTAGGTATTAAGAAGTCAATGACTAAGGCACAGTTCGACCAAGAGTTTTTATGTAGACCTGTGAGTGCAGATGCCTTATTCTCGAACATTGAAGATGCAGTAGTTAAGGATGTAGCACAGGAGTACGAGAGAATCTATATCGGTATGGATATTGGTGTAGCACAGGATTACACGGTGCTTACTGCACTAACTCAAGACTACGAGGTGATAGATATAGACCGATTCAACTTCAAGGAGCAGGGATTAGACTCTACAGAATTTAAGCAACGTATTAAAGACTTTTACCTTAAACACTTTGATAAACTTGCAGCGGCATACTTTGAGGTGAACAACAATGATTTGTTATTCGATGAGATTACTGATGACGATAGAATGTATAAGCTAATACCGTTCCAAACGACAAGCAAGAGCAAACCTGAAATCATTAGAAACCTTATTAAGCTCTTTGAAGACCATAAGATTAAAATACCAAACTACGATGTATTGGTAAAAGAGTTGTACGATTACAAGAGTAAGAGAAACCCTATCACGGGGAACTTGCAGTTTTCTAATACCGAGGGTAAGCACGATGACTGTGTGATGAGTTTAGCTATAGCTGCCTATTGTGCTACAGAGGAACAAGACGGTGGTATAACGATGTTCTTATGATTACACTACGAAAGCATATTGAGCTGATGCAGCATATCCAATCAGGAGATACTGTATCTAATTTTATGGAAAGTATGAAGCCCTTAGAGGCTTTAGATTTTAGTAGAGCATCAAACAAGACCTATCCTATACAGCAGAACATTAAACGACCTAGTGTAGATAAAAAGATATATACTAACGTTGAGTCTTTAGTACTAGGACAGTTTATTATGCTGGAGCAAATCATTACAGGTAAAACAAATCTTGCAGACCATTTAATAGACTTTGAAATAGCTAAACTGCTTATCAGACCTTCACAACACATATTGTTTGATAACGAAGACATTAAAGAGGAAAAGGCTAACGAGCAAGACATACTAGATATGAATGTCTTAGAGGTCTATTGGGTGTTAGACAACTTTATTGAGAATAGAAACAAAACATTGTTTGAGGATTTCTCAGGGGTATTCTACGATGTGCCTGATGAAGATGAACAACAAGAAGAACAGACTCAAGAAGAGAAGACCTCGGAGATGTTATTCAACCAACAATGGTATTGGTATTCTATTGTTAGGATGTTAGGTAACGAAGACATTACTAAATACAGTGAAATATATATGTTGAATATGAGTACTGTATTACCTGAGATGTCCTTCCTAGCACAGCGTAGTAAGATAGAATCTGCTAAAGAAAGACAGAGGCAGGCTCTAGGTAAATTGTAAATTACAAAAAGAAGGTTGTGAACGATTTAATTAGTATTTACGAGCTGTTTGAGCAGTTTGGAACAACTCACAATATGGTGAGTACATTTAAGCTACTGAACAGCATAGAAGACCTTGAGAGAATAGAGATGGGTTATCGTGGTATGTATATCGCTCTAAACGATGCAAACATATCAAGAGAAGATTCAAGTCCTGTATACGATATTAATTTTGATATTGTTATAGTTGACAGAACGGATAAAGACGATTCGTTGGCTTTGATGAACTCTAATCAGGAGAATTTATTTGTGATGGGTCAACTTCAAGACTACTTCATACAGAACCTTGACGGAAGCCAAAGTTTCCAAGAAGTGAGTATGCGTGGTTTTTCAGACGATGACTACAACATCACAGCGGCTATAAGTTCTGCTACGTTTATCGTAGGTAGAAATCCTTATATCAAAGGAATTGATATTTAATGGCTGTAAATGTAAATAGAATGAAGAACCCCAAGGCTGCTAAAAATCAGCAGCAAGGGGCTATACGCTTTTACTTACAGCAAGAGTTGGATAAGCTAAAGATTATCAATAAGCTTAAAAACAACTTAAAGGGTATGGCTGTAGACGGTGAGCCTTATATCCACGATGTTACAGGGAAATTAAAAGATAGCATAAAACCTAAAAAAGACGGAAGGCCTGTTTGGGGCAAGAATATCACATCTAAAATAAAAACAGACACCTACTTAGGATTAGGTATTGGTATTGACCAAGTATCTGTAAAAATAGATATGGCTAAGTACGGAGATGTTTTGGATATGGGTAGAAAGCCAAATCCACAAGTCACCGTAGAAGATATTAAACAATGGATTATATTAAAGTCTCAAAAGTACCCTACCACTAAATGGTATTTGTATAATACAAGACAAGGAGTTAGAGATTTTTACGGAAGTGAAATGACACCTAAGATAGCAGCTTCTTTAGCTATACCTATTACAAGAAAGGTACGAATAGATGGTGTTAGAGAAAGTGGTTGGTTAGATGTATTAAAAGGAAAGCAAGGATTGAACGGTGCATTGCAACGTGCCTTTTCAAGATACCTTGGAGATTACGATGATTACACTTACGGTACGGTAATCAACAAACTAAATAAAATGTTAAGCAAGCTATAAAATGGCAGAACAAAGCAATAGAATACAGTTTCTAAAAGATGCGTTAAAGAACCTATCTTCAGCTGTAAGAGAGGTTAGCAATGGTCTTATTGACCTTGAAAAGGTTATATCAAGACTTTCAGGTAAAACTAGAGAGTTTGCTAAAGAGCAGCAAAAGGCAGCACAGTCGGTAAACCGTGTAGGTAAAAACCTTAAAGACACTGCAAAGACGGTAGATGATTACGGTAAGAATACCGAGAAAGCATCAAAGTCTCAAAAGGGATTATTTGGAGGTATAGGTAAAAACCTTAGAACCATTGTTCAGTTTTACGGTGCTTATCAAGTATTAAACTTAGCTATTAGTGCTTTTAGAGAATTAGCAATAGGTTCTGCTAAAAGAGCAATACAATTAGAGAAGGCATTAAAAGATGTAGCTGCAGTTGCAAACCTAACCTCAAAAGATATGGATAGGCTTGAGACGGTTGTGTTTAAAGTAGCAGGTACTACGTCTTTAACAGCTATGGAGGTAGTTGCCTTACAAAAAGAATTAGCAAAACTAGGAACTAGTGTATCAGATATTGAAAAACTTACAGGTCCTATTGCACTTTTATCGCAAGCATTAGGAGAAGATGCAGGAGGTGTAGCTGCTACACTAAAGAAAACGCTAAATCAGTTTCAAGCAACTTCTACAGAATCAGAAAGATTTTCAAATATATTATTAGGTGCTGTTAATGAAACTGCACTTAGTTTAAATGACCTCGGTACAGCATTAGGTTATGTTGGTCCACTTGGGGCGCAACTTGGAGTAAGCTTTGAAGAAACTGCTGCTTTATTAGGTATTCTTGCTGACAATGGATTTAAAGCCTCTAAAGCAGGTACAGGTCTTCGTTCTTTCTTCATTGCAGCTGCTAAAGACGGTAGACCATTTAATGAGTTCTTAGAAGATGTAGCAGATAGAAGTTTAGATGCTACTGAGGCTGTACAGACTTTTGGAAAAATAGCAGCTTCACAAGCATTAGTCCTTAGTAAAAACGTAGATGTATATAAAGAGTTGTCGAATAGTCTAGGAGACTTAAACAGACTTTTAAAAGCAAACGCAGACCAAATGTCTTCTACACAGGGGCAAATTGATTTGATTGGTTCAGCTTATGATAGAGCATCTATACGTTTAGGAGATTATATTACTAAAACAGAATTTTTCTTAGAAATCTTAGAAAGATTAGACCCAGCTACTGCAGGTCAAGCAAGAGCTTTTAATGTCATTTCAGGTGCTTCAGCAGAAACATCACTTCAATTAGATAATCTTTCAGCATCAATGATAAACTTTGGGGGAGATGCCGAGGAAAACGCTTTAAACACAACCCAATTACTTCTTGATGTTCTTGAATCTTCAGGTTCTATTGCAGAAGAAACATTAGGATATTGGAGAGAATATGCTAAAGATGGAGGAGACTTAATGGGCACGCTATCAAAAATGCAGAGTCGAGGAGCCTTATCAGACGATGTTGAAGACACTCTGTTATTAGCGGAAGGTCTCTTAGATATATATGCAAAGCAAGCAAAGACACAAAGAGACTTACGTATTGAAGAAAAAGCTAGAAATGAAAACTATAAAGAAGCTGAAAAATTAACAAATAAGCTTACTCAAGCTGCTAGAGAAGGCCTTCTAACAGATGAAGAACAAGAAAGGGTAACTAAAGGTTTAACACAAAAATTAACACAACTTCAAAAAGCAAGAGAAAGAAGTGGACTAACAACGGAGGAAATTATTGTTTTAGAAAAGCGTATTGACTTATTTCAAGAATTACAAACAACAGTAAAAAATCTTGAAAATTCAGAAGCTGCTATAGAGAAAAACAAACAAGCTAGAATTGAAAAAGCTTTTAAATCTGACCTAGAATTGATTCAAAATGAATTAAAAGCAAGACTCGATTCTATAAAGGCAATTACTGATACGGAACTCGCAGGCGCACAGAGTGCTGAAGAAGCTGCTGAAATTAGATTGAAGCAAGAGAAACTTTTACAGGCTGCCTATCAAGAGTCAGTGCGTAGTATTAACGAATTAAAAGACGCATACCCAAACTTTATCAGTGAGATTGAAGCTGCTTCTAAATCTTACGAGAAGTTTGTTGAGTTTACTCAATCTGATATTGGTAAAGAAGGTGTTACTATACTCAAGGATTACAAAAATTCCTTTGAGGCGCTGGGTAAACAGCTTAAAGATGAAAAGATAAGTCTTGGTGAATACGAGGCTCAAAACGATGCGTTAGAGGCTTCTTTGATAACATCTATCACAACTCTAAAAAACAGCACTGATGCTAATGAGGAGTTGAAAGATATGCTTGACAAGATAGTCGTTTCGTATCTCAACGCAAAGAAAGGTGCTGAAGATTATATTGAAGCCACTAAGGAAAACTTTAAAACTATTAGTCTTTTAGGTAAAACTATAGTTAAAGACCTTACCATTGAGGAGGCTATAGGTATGTCTCTTGCAACTACCACGGACGCAATATCAAACTTTAATGACGTAGCATTAGAAAATACTAAAGCGCGTTTAGAGTCAGAAAAAGACCTTATTGAAAATAGATACCAAGTAGAGCAGGACATCTTAAAGTCTCAACTTGACAATCAACTTATTACGGAGTCTCAATATAGACAGAAGCAAAAAGAACTGCGTAAGGCAAAGCTTGCTGAAGAAAATGCGATAGACAAAGAATTGTTTCAGGCTGAAAAGAAAAGAGACAGGCAGGACGCTAGAACAGGATATCTTCAAGCGTTAGCTTCTATCATACCTAACCTTATTGTTTATGATAAAGAAGCAAACCCTATTGGACTTTCTATTAAGGCAGCGTTATCAGGTGCGTTAGCGACAGCTGCTTACGGTGCTGAATTGGCAGCTATTGGTCAACGTAAATTCGTACCTAAGAAGTTTAAGCAAGGGGGTATGGTATCAGGTCCTTCACATAGTCAAGGCGGTGTACCATTTAGCGTACAAGGTCAGGGCGGCTACGAGATGGAAGGTGGTGAGTTTATTGTAAATAAACGTGCTACCGCTAAACACTACGACCTGTTACAGCGTATCAACGACTCATACCGTACAGCTCCTAGAGTTGGTAGTTTGAAGTTTGCGGATGGTGGTTTGATTAATAGCCCTATGAATGAAAGTGTAGATTACCTAAAGGCTATTGCCGAAGCTACTACCTCAACAGCTATTGGTGTAAGTAAACCTGTAAGAGCTTATGTGTCTGATAAAGACCTACGCACAAATGCTACAGAACGTAGAATTAGAGACAGAAACGATAGATTATAATGGCAGATTTAGTATTTAAACAAGGAATTGATAGCACGCTATTCAGTGTAGCTCTTACCCGTACATCTTCAAACACCCTTGAAGAAGTTACCGCAACAGGAGCGTTTCAACCTAGAGATGTAGTAAGAATTACATACATTCCATCGGGAAGTTACCCAAGAGCTGTATACGCTGTATGTACAAATGCTGTCGGTGCTGCTGAGTTTACATTTGATGAAAACATATATCCTGTAACTCTAACTTCTATAACAGGTGATATATACTTATACAACAGAGACAATGTAGCAGACACAGGCTCTTACAGAATTGGTGTAGATGTAGAGAACGGATTGTATTCAAAAGCATACTTACAGTACGAAAACAATATTACGTACTCATTAATCATACCTACCAAACGAAGAGAATACTTTGGTGCAGCATCAATTATTATAACACAATCAGATGTTGCTTTTGCAGATTTATGTGACAACAAAGCATACGGGGTAGGTTTGTCAGAAGCATCCTTAACCAACCTAAACAACAAGTTTAAGTCTTCGTTAGAATTTAACATCGCTACACGTTAGTATGGAATTTAAATTAGAGATTAGTCGAGACAATGTTAACTACTATGATGTTGACTTGTTTCCTGAACAGCAATTAGATTACGATTTAGATTTTTACGACAGCTTAGAAATCGACAAGGTAAAGCTTCCGTTTTACACAAAGATTCGTATTCCTCTAACCGCAAACAATAAAGCATCTAACAGGTTTAATTTTGACCCACTAACTAGTACGAGTGCTGATTTCCCTAAAGATGATTTTTATTTTACAATAAGTGTATTTGGGTCTTCTGTAACAGAGATAGGTGGTATTCTAAACATAAAGTCTTTTGAGTACAACTCAGCACAATCATATATAGAAGTAGAACTAAAAGACTATCTTTCTAAATACCTTACCAATATAAGCGACCTAAAGTTAGGTACACTATACGGCTCTGAAACAGCATACTACAGAAACAGACACACCTTTGCTGACTTCTTAAATACTACTGCAAGTGGTGGTGAGGCAGGTACTATAGGTCAAAATCCTGACCCTACACGTCCTATATCTTTCCCTTATGTAGACTTCTGTAACGATGTAGACGGAAAGTTTGGATATGCTGCAAGACAGTTTATGGAGTACGGTGCAGGGCTAAACAGAACAGGTATTATGCCTGTGTTTTCAGTGCCTAAGTTTTTAGAGTACATAGGTCTTTATTTAGATACAGCAAGTTTCCCTTTACGTGTAGACTCAAAACTTTTTGGAATAGGTAACTATGCAGGTAGCCCTGCCTTTGCAGATATGCAGCCTGAAAAGCTACATATGGTAATTCCTTCTCAGTTGCTTGCAAAGCAAGATGTAAACAGAAGAAACTTTAGCGTTAGACAATCACCTGCTTGGGCAGGAACAAATAAAAACCTAGACTATTGTGGAGATGTTCTAGGAACTCAAAAGCTAATCAAAACAGATTGGTTTGGTCATATGGAAACCGCTGGGAATTATGGAACTGATGGCGAAGGCGACCCTGTATACGCTGTAGAAGAATGGGGAGCAGACAAACGTATGGGATTCTACCCTTACGATACAGCAACGGGATTTGATGATGACGGAATACGTGGGTATTTCTGTCCTAAGGTTTCTTTTAATTCTTCTATAAGTTTTAATTCAGGTCAAACATCTGCTACATTAGAAACTATTAAGTACGAGATTCCTGTTATTCAAGATGATAAGATGGTTGTAAACATAGATACTGCCAACGCTAATTCAGATATGACTTTTGGATTATACATTGGAATCTATGTAGACGGTGTTATAAATAAGAAAATAAGACTTCAAGACGGTGGTGGAAATGACCTAGTATTAAATGCTCAAGGAGCAAGAACTTCTCAAGGGTACTCAAATAAAAACGATTATACAACCAATACTTTTGATTACTATGCTTGTAGTGATGTTTTTGGAACAGGGGGTAACGGTGCTATATTTCAATACGCATCTAATTGGATAGATGTTCTTGAGTTTGAATCTATTACAGCTTACCTTCCGCAAAATGAAGAATTGTTTGTATATGGTGGTAGCAGATATAGTATAAATTATTTCCTTGAACCTTTAGATGGTTCACTAGTAATTGAATATGTAGACAACTATCAATTTACACCTCCTAGTGGTGGCTTACCTGCATTTTGGAGTGCAGCAAGCATAACTCCTTCTACTTTTGAAGCTTACGATATTAAAAAGGCTATTACTAGAATTGGAGAGCCTGACGGTTCAGGAGAGTATGGTCAGTTAAATATCAAGTTTACTTCAAACGCAGACACCTTCCTTTACAAGACAGACGATGAGTTTTCTATTGAAGATTCTATAAACGATACCTGTCCGTTGAAGGTTTCAGAAATACTGCCTGAGATATTAAAAAGGTTTGAATGTGGATTGTTTTATGAGTACGATGATTCATCTGCTGACCCAGCAGACCATACCCACGTACTCCGTATAGACCCTTTACATATAGCACGAAGTGGTAGTCAAGACATTAACAATCTAGTTGATGACTTAAAGTCTGTTAAGATATTTAACGGTGGAGACAAGGTTAAAACACTCACACTAAATAACAAAGACTACGACCTTTACTTTGACGATTTTGATAATGACGGTGTAACTATTGGTTCTACTACTCAAGATATAAATCAAGAAGGTATAACTGAAATAAAGATAGACCTAAACTCTTCTATTTATTACCGTTCTGTTTGTGGTGAAGAAGGTCCAAATTATGACGAGGTAACAAACTACAAAGCTTTTAGTCAAAATGAATTAGGTTTTACAGAAAATATCTTTACTCCTAATAAAGACGTAGGTTTAAGATTTGCTTACTTAGATAAGCCGTTATATAAAACCAACTTACTTGTACCTTATGTAACCCTAAAAGGTTTTGGTGTTAATGAAAATATGGTTACAGATTCTCAAATAATATTTTCTAACAACCTTTCTGCACAAACAACAAATATTGGAGGTCAACACATATTCAATGGGAGATTGTTTTCTTATAATACAGCAGGTTGGTCGTTGATGTTTGAGGATGAAGATGGAAGTACTACAGACTCTTACGATAGTATTTTTGCTGTATCTGAAAAGATACTACAAAGTGAAAATCCTCGTATAGAATTTGATATGGTTGTTCCTACATCAAGCCTTGCTTCATTAGACTTCTTTTTACAAACTTTATCAGCTACGAGATTTACCTCTAATGGTATACTTGTTAAGAGTGCAAGCGGTGAAGTATTTAATGATAACGCCTACCTTACTATAGAGGGTATATTACAATAATTGTAAATTAATGTGATGGCTACATACAATGACTACCCACAATCAGCTACTAACAACGCAAAGAAAGTTCTTGCGTGGAAGGAGAAGTATGGCGATGAAGTAAAAGGAATGACTTCAGTGGGTTGGACTCGTGCAAGACAGTTAGCATCAAGAAGAAAGCTATCATATGATACTATTGCTAGAATGGCTGCATTTAATCGTCACAGAAAGAATGCTGAGATTGACCCTAAGTATAAGGACACTCCTTGGAAAGATAGAGGCTACGTTGCTTGGCTTGGGTGGGGAGGAACTTCAGGCGTTAATTGGGCGATTAAAAAAGCTGAGTCAATCCGAAAAGGAACAGTTAAGGCTAGTGCAGATATCGCTAACCTCCCGTGGGGTAATCGCAAAAAACAAGATGATTACGCAACACAGGGTAAGGATGGAAGCATTAAGAAATCTCCCAAAGCACCTAAGAGCGACACTCCTGAGAAAAACCCTAAAGGTATTGGAAAAGGTGGAAAGCTATCTCCAAAGATTATTAAGTCTATAGAAGGTAAAGTAGCAAAGCATAATGAGAAGTACCCTGATAAAAAGATTGGTGTCGGAGCTGCAAAGCGTGTTGTGTTACGTGGTATGGGTGCATACAATACGTCTCACTCACCCAAAGTTACCTCTGCCACTCAATGGGGGCTTGCAAGACTAAACGCATTTTTATACTTGGTGAAGAACGGTAAGCCTTCTAACCCAAAGTATGTACAAGATAATGACCTGCTACCAAGCTGGCATAAAAGAAAAACTAAGAAGAATGGATAACTTACCATTATTTGATATATCGTTAGAAGATATTGCACAAGGGATGTACAAGATTTCCCTTGTAGACAAACCTGCTATTGAGGAAAACTTTATCTACTTCAACGAAGTTGAGCGAGTGCAGATGTTTTCTAATGACGAGAAGAAAGAAGTTGTAGGACCAATTATGATTCCTAACAAGGAAATCCTACGATTCAGCCCTGATATGGGATACTACTATGTACGCTTCACAAAGGAGACAATCGAAGAGATTATGTACAAGTATTCTAAGGAAGGGTTGTTTAACGCATTTGGTGTTAACCACTCATACGATACTGATGACGTGGTAATGCTAGAAGTTTGGATGAAGGAAAGTGATAACGATAAGTCTAAAGACTATGGTTACGACCTACCAAACGGAACAGTATTCGTAAAGGCTAAGATTGAGTCTGACGAATTGTTTGCTTCGATTAAGAGTGGAGAGATTAATGGTTTCTCCATCGAGATTAAAGCTGATATTAAACCAACAAATAATAATGAACAAATGAATGAATTTGCTTTCGCCAAAGAACTTGGTAAGTTGGAGGCTCAATTTGAGGCTATGATGAACAAGTACGAGGCACGCATTGAAGCTTTGGAGAACGAGAACAACGTACTCCTAGAAGCTGTAACATCTTTTGAAGATAAGTTCGCTGGCGTTGAAGACTTAAAGTCTGCTGTAGAAATGATTCAAAAGCACATTGAGAGTATGACTAAATCTGAAGAAGATATGGGCGTACACGAAGATGAGGAAAAAGAAGAGATGGCTTCTAACGAGGAAGAGGAAATGGCCTCTGACAAGGAAGAAGAATCTTACGAGGCAACTGAAGAGGTTACTGAAGAAGTAACTGAAGAGTTTGAGGCTACTGAAGAAGAGGTTAACGAAACAGAAGTTGAGGAGCAATTTGCTGCTGAACAGAAAGAAGAGGAAGCTGAAGAAACAGTAGAAGACAAGACAGTAGTTTTTAATGGTATCACTCCTGAAAAGGTGAATATGATTAATAACTTCTTTAATCGCAAGTAATTATTGTAAATTAAGTAAAACGAACCTTTTTTAAAATTCATATAAAATGAGTATTTCTATTTCTTCATTGCCATATGGTGACAGACGTCCTGACCTCTTCATCGATGCAATGGTAAAATCAGCGGCTGTATTAAACCGCTTCCGTCTAATTGACGGTGTAAAAGCTAAAGTAAACGTACCAATCTTTGATGCTTCATTGACTTTCGGTAACGACCTTTGTGTATTTGATTCTCAATCTACTGCTTCAGTAGGTGAAAAAGAGATGACTGTTGAAACTTACAAGTGGGCTTTCCTAAACTGTAAGGATGCACTTGAGTCTTCTTACCGTGGCTTGTTGTTGAAGCAAGGTCAGCACAATCCTGAAACTATGGATGCTGAATTTAAGGATTGGGTATTTGACTACTTCGCAAAACTTTCTGCACAGAAGGCTTTGGAACTAGCAGGTACTGAAATCACTACTGAGTTGGCTGCAGATGCTGACGTATTGGACTACGATACTAACGCTACTATCAGCTCTTCTAACATCCTAAGTTTGATGGAAGGTGCTTACGGTACAATGAGTG
>Ga0209929_1000462_pt1 | contig 15028 bp, 30 predicted proteins | sample SalPon2_C_H2O_MG_2_FD_185731 | JGI IMG/M metagenome (GOLD analysis project Ga0209929, IMG submission 185731) | Salt pond water microbial communities from South San Francisco under conditions of wetland restoration - Salt Pond MetaG SF2_C_H2O_MG... ... | reverse complement strand
TAAATCTTGGTCTAGCATTCTCATTTGGTCAATTACTTTTATTAATTGAAAATGCATTTTCTCAATTGCTGGGTCTATATTTTCATTTATAAAACTATAAACAAAGTATACAAAATAACCTAACCCCATAACCATAACTGTTGGAAAACCATAATCGGCCACCAACTGAGCCACTGTACTCATTCCTTCCATACTAATCTCTTCTTACATCAAGTTTGCCATCTTCAATGAAATTTTCTGCTCTTGCAATCCTTTCAATGTCAGGTCTTAATTCTAATGCACTACTTACCAATAAGTCTATTTTTATCATTTCATTACTCATTGTTCGCGCTCTATTCTCCAGAGATTCACAGAACATAGTAAGTGTGCTTATATCGTCAACAATACCTTCAAATATTTGTTTTATGATGATGAATATAAAATATCCCATGACCAGAGCACCTGCGATAGGTAATCCTAAATCTTGAAATATTGCTAGTGCTTCTTCCACTAGTTACTATACCCAACTCCTACTGCTAAAGAAGTTGCGACACCTAATAATGTATCAGTAGAGGCTTTTTCTATATAAGCTATTTCGCCTGCTGCTAATGTAACAGTTCCTAAAACCTGTCCATCTGAATCTGCTCGGGTGATAAGTTGAACTGATGCTTTATTGTTTAATACCCTTACAACTTTTGCAAAACTCACATTTGTAGCTGTCGCTAAATTGACCTCAGATCCTAATAATTTAATTGTACTTGCCATTTTAAATTCCTATAATATTATTTTTATGTATCTATTTATAACAAAAAGGCCCCTACCTGGAGCCTTTTATATAAAATTATAACTAATTACTTTTTAGTTGTAGTCTTTTTTGGTCTGCCTCTTTTTGCTGGTGCCTTTTTAGGTGCAGCTTTCTTTGCGGCAGGTTTTTTTCTTGGCTTACGCTTTGGTGTTTTACCATCTACATAAGCTTCATTGACCTTAGGTGTTGATTTATCATCAGCAACATAATGACCCTTTGCATTTCTAGCTCTTACACCAGTAGCTTCAGGTTCAGTATTATCAAAAAGTCTTTTCAACCAATTAAACATATTTCCTCCATTATTTATTATATTTATAGTTCATCAACTCTTCCCAACGGAAAAAGTCTTTTCTCTCATGACACCAAAACCAACCTTTATTAGTTTTTATATCTCCTCGAGTCTTTTCATTAGCCTTTCGGCTCTGTTCGTTACTTGCTTGTACCATCTTGAATCTCTGCCTTCTACAGCAGCCTCCTTCCAATCTCCACACTGCAGCGCTGCATTGTGTTTATTAAATTTACTTAAGCGCGTAAGTCCCATATTAAACATCATGTTTGCGACAACTTGTTTTACCTCTTCTGGGTAACCGTCCCAACCATCATGTAATTTTTTACAATCTTCTATTACTACTTGTACATCTTGTTCGAAGCATTCGCTAACTCTATCCTCTGAGACTGGAGTACCCACCGGTAACCCATGTTCTCCGTCCCGTTCAAGAACGAGGTGACCAATTCCAAATGTTGGATAACCAAGATGGTCATTATAAATTTCATATACCACTCCTTCATCTATTTTCAGTGTTTCTTTTAATTGTTCTATATTCATATCTTTATCCTTTTTAAAAAACATATATTATCTAGGGCCGCCATCGCCAGTTACAGAAAGTGTCATTTCATTTGCAATTATATGTGATGTAGCTTGTCTGTCTGGATAACCTGACTTTTTAAATGTGAGAGTATATGTACATTGTGCTGTGCCAACTCTTGTTGTTGTTCCTGAACTTGTTTCAACTGCTCCATTGACTTGAACACCATGTGTAGTTAATGGTGATGCAACACCAGCACTATTATTATTTACTCCAGGTTCTTGTAAAGTAAATACCGTACCACCAGTTGTACTACCAACACCATTTCCTCCCCAATTCGCGGACGCAGTATAATTACCACCTTGTCCAGCAACTTCAGTTACAGATAAACCTATTTGGTTTGCATTAATTGTATTCGAAGCCTGAATTGTATAACTATCTGGGAAATTTGAAGGAGTAAACCCGATACTTTGCATAGAATATGTGGTGCCTGTAGTCATTGAAGTAGCAGAACCACCATTACCACTATCATAGAAAAGACCAGCGCCATTAAATGCATCTTCTTCTTCTATACCAAAATAAACATAGTAATTGCCATCGAATGATGTAAGGTCTAATGTGAATATGTTGATATTATATTCTATTTGGCCAAATACAAGTGTTGTTCCTGCTGTTGTTTCATCAAACTCTGCAGCATAAGTATTACTACTATGTGTTAAATCATTATTACTTTCCCATTGTAATAAATTAACATAACCGCCAAATTCTCCCATTCCGTATGGAGCTCCTGTTAGTCCTCCGCCTGGTGATGTATATCCTGATATTGTAGAAGTATGACCAGTATTTGCAGCATTTTGTGATAATGTTTTTAATGAATTATTAGTACCACCTGGAAGTGTATTATTTACCTCTCCGTATATATTGGCCAATGATATATTAGTTGTTCCTATTGCCATTATTTAATTATTCCTGATATTAAATCTTCAAAGGCTTCTACTTTTTCTGTCCTATTTGGCCAGTAAATATAATCCTTTTCTGGGTTTGCTTTTAAATTTGATAATAAAGGTAAAATTGCATTATACAATTTATTAAGCTTCTCTTCGTTTTGTTCAGCCGATGCTGCAACAGATGAAGCTTCTGATGATAATTTTTGTACTGCTTCTAATTCGTTTTCATCTACAGCAGTAAATCCAAAATCAAATTGGTCTATATCTATACTCATAGTTGTTCCTCTATATTATTATATTTATAATGTCTAGGTACCTCTTTAGTCTTATCCTTATGAATTTGCGTTTTGCCATGTTCTGGAGTTTTTTTTCTTGTCTTTGATTTACCAAAGATAGCTTCCCAACCATCAGCATAAGCTTTTTGGCCACCGGTTTTTGATTTAATTAAATCACCGGTTATATCATTTTTATTTTTCATCACTATCCTTAAAAAATAATTTATCTGCGTGTTTTTGTATTGATTTTTCTATTCGTTTATCCAACCAATTAATAAACCATTGTCTTATTTTACCCATTATTAAAAAATAAATACCCTGCAATAATTAAAAATGCTACGGCAACTCCCAATCCTATCAGTCTACGATTCCTTTCCTTCTTTCGTAAACCTAAACGATAATTGCTTAAACCGTATGTTTGTTCTCTATATTTTGCTTGTTTACTCAAAAACTACTCCGCCTCTCTTAACCAATTCATTTTTAATCTTTTGTTTGTCTTTTGGTTTTGTGTTTGTTGCATTATATTTTTCAATTAAATCTGATTTACTAAATACTTTTATGTACGGATGTACTGTAGTAGCTTTTTTAGTAGCTCTATCTATTGTTGTGTGTGATTTTCCTAATTTTATTGGCATCTTATAACCTCGCTATTTGTCCTAATATATTATCAACTTGTGGGTCGTTAAGATAACCAATCACATCACCTGTAATCTCACTATCATAACATAACTCACCTTCGTTTAACACAGCTAATTCCCACAGACCTTTATCGTATCCATAAGAACCTTTATGTTTAATGACACTTGCACCATAACCATTTGGAAATTGATATAACTTTTGGATACCGTCCATGTGTTTGTTTGTTTCAATTAAAAATTCATTCATAATATAATCCTATTTTATTCTTTTAACACCACCATTTTTATCTGCTAAATATGCAAACATTTCAATCTGTGGATATTCCCTTTTTAAATCAAGTAATGCAGTTAAATTTTCTTTATGGTCATCAAACAATCTGACCCTTGCATATTTACCTGTATCTAAATACTTTTTAAACACTACTGTTTTATTTGCAGCACTATTTGGCCCACCAACATTACCAGCTCTCTCAACATAAACATTTTTCATTGGTATTCCATGTGATTCAAATGTTTTGATAAAGAGTTTTTTATCGTCCATGTCTGCTCTTGCAGTAACGATAATCACTTTACTACCTTTTGCTGTGGCATTTTTAATTATTGCCTTTGCTTTTGCAATCATTCTTGCGATTGGAGTTGCTGTTTGGTAGAATATTTTGGCTGATTTAAATTCACCAAAATCGTATTCCTCTTGGTTACCTAATTTATAATCATTAAACTGTTGAGGAGTTAATGGTTTTGTTTTACCAGTAGTTTTATTTTTAACCAATACACGAGCTTTTGATACAAACATAGTATCGTCAATATCAAAGATTGTTAAACCTTTGCCTGAACGCTCTGTTATGTATTCGTTAAATTTTTTCATAGGTATATTATAACACATTTTATGTGCTTTGTAAACACCTACTATTTATAATATTAATTTATTTAAAATACAGTTTTAACATCTCTAATTTATCATGGTATTCAGCAATAAAAGCCAATTCCTTTTCAATAGTTTCCATAATATCCGGATGTTCTGCAACACCAACATGAGAACCTAAAAGAACTTCAACATTAATCTTATGTTTCTCAATATGTGCCTCGAAATGCATCATCGATGCTTTAATTAATTTTTCTCTATAATTAGCCATGGAAAAATTTCCTCCTCTTGTATTCGTTGATGGTATTTATTAACTCTTCAGTCCAATTATCTCTATCCTCTACGAAGACCTGTGCTCCTTCGTCACCAGCAATACAAACAACTAATTGTTTTATTGGCATACCAGTTCTCTCTTCCCACATAATTGCATAAGCTGCACATTGCATAAAGTAACTAGATATCCATTCTTTCTTTTTAAATTTACGAGATGTTTTCCAGTCTATAATAGAATCCTTTCCATTCCATTGCCCTACACAATCAACTCTTCCTGCAACACCTAAGTGTTTTGAATAAAGCGGAGCCTCTTGTTGATATACCTTTGTAACACCTTCGTCAATAACTTTTTGTACATCTTTAAATGTTTGAACATTATGTGGCATTTCACCTTTAATATATTCAGGGTCATTTGCAACATATTTTTCAATAATATTATGTACTGTTGTTCCACGAGTAGAAGCAACTCTTGATATTTGGTTTGCCTTTTCTTCTCCTACACGAGCTCTCCAGGCTCTAATACTATCCTCTGATAATATGGAAAGGACTGTAGTAATTGATGGATATGTATTACCATCTGGGTCAACATATTGTCTACCTTTTTTTGTAGTTTTAGCTGATAGGTCATTATAACCTAAATCAATGGGGTCGTGTGTAAATTTCATTGTGATTTAATCCTATGCCTATCTTTTGGTGGCATTCCTGATTTAATTCTATCTTGTACTTCCTTCCAACCAGAACCGGCCTTTGACAGTACTGAGCTACCACCATCGTAATCAATATTTAATGTTGTATAATGTGATTGAACATTTGGATTTTCTTTTAAAAATTTTACCTTTTTTTCATAGGACATTATTTTTTCAAACACTTCTCCAGTATCTTTATTTTTAAATTCATATGTTGGCATTCAGTAATCCCTCTAATCGTTTTGTTGTAGTTGGTATATCAGAACATAAATATCTAAATACATACCAACATAAAAATTCTCTGCTTTGGCGTTTATCAAACCAGGATAGATTATCTATATATCCATTTAACCTAGTAAGTATTCTCATGTCTTTAGTAATCCAATGATAATCAGGATATCCGTGTGAAATAATAGGAACATCATGCATCATACATTCGATACCTGCAGTAGAGTTCTCTATGATTGCTACTCTTGTTTTAGGTAATACACTATGTATTGATTCATAGCCAGAAAAAACTTGATGTCCTGCATCTTCCCATTTTTCTATTTGTTGATTTATATCACGTATCCTATGACTTGCTTTTCTTATTCTTGGGTGTAATTTAATAACCAAATTATCTCTATCTTTTAGCTTCTCTACAATTTGACATGTTTTATCCCAATGGTTACCAAATCCAAATCCCATCACTGTTTCATCTTCAGGCATTTGACCAACAATTAATATATGGTCATCTTTTACATTTTTAGCATCTGGCCATTTCAGCATAATGGAATCATCCCATTTGTTTGCTCTTCTCTCTACCATATCTTGGATTTCATTCCATTCACTATTATCATATTTACTAAATGCCCACCAACAAGGGTCATCGAATGTAATTGCAGATGAATTTGCATAACCCTCTTTACATATTTGGAAGTGTTTACTTGTAGGTGCTGTTGGTTTAAAGATAATGGAATTTTCTGGCATATCAGGTTCCAAATCTCGTGCAGTATGATTGTAAATATGTAGGTCTGCTTCTTCAGTTTCTGATTCACTATACCCCATCATATCCAATGAATGTCTGATACAATCAGCTGCATATGCAAAATTACCTTTAAAGGTATATCTGTGTTCGTGGAATTTATACTGCATGAAACCACTCCGGTATTTGTCTTTTTGTCCAATCCATATTAAATCTCTTTTGTTTTGTTTTGTAAAAATTTTGATATGTGGCAACTGCATCTACGCCACCCAATGTATGTACAACACATTCAGGATTTGATTGCATTGCCAACTTAAATGGTGTTTTACCACCAACTCTATTAATGTTTTTTGGTATTTGTTTTAGAACATCTCTCAGTTTTGTTTCTGTTGAATGCACTTTACCATAACGATATGTATATTCTTCACATAGAGCAATAAAATGTTCGTAATGCCATGAATAATTACAGCAACTTTCGCGTGTCCATATTGAACATGGGTGATTAAAATGCACTGCCTTGTACATAATATCCTCTCGTTCATCATTAAGTTTGTAGTAATTAACTGTGGTTTTACCTGATTTAGATGGCCTTCTTTCGACTGTACCATCAATCATACGATGTGCTGTAGAAAGCATTTGGCCGGATTCAACAATCATTTTAACAACATGTTTATCACATTGTAATTGTGCGGCCAATACTGGGTCATTATCTAGTATGAATATATTCATTATGCCACCATCGTTAAGTGTTTACATGTGCCTCTGAATTTAAATCCAGGACATGAACACTTATCATTATATATTGTATATGTATTACCTTTACTGCCTTGCACAGTAATTGCACCTTCTGGTAATTCCTCAGGCCATTCACCAATTAGTTTAAACTTTCTCCTTGATTTGGAGAATTGTTTTATTGGTGTTTTAAACTCTTTGTAAGCTTTTCCCTGTGGCATATAACCAATTAAGTATCCAGAGCTGTTGACATAATAGTCGCCATTGGATATTTGCTGGTCGCCCCAGTCTGTTATTTCTCTTAGTATTTGTATCATAATATAATCCTTATCTTTATATGGTATATTATACCACATCTAAGGTCAAATGTAAAGTGTTTGTGCCAAACTTCTTAATAATAATGCCAATCCTATACCATTTAATAATATCAATGCACGGTCTTTCCATAATAAACCCACTATCAACCAACCAGTAACACCTATAATTGATACTGATAAGTCTATGGCTTGAAATCCATCAAGGCCTCTTATTGACATACCTATTAAGATAAATAACGATGCTATCCATTTTACATACCAGGATAAATCCTGTTTAGGTGTTGCTGATTTAAAAATTCTATTTGAATTTTCTATTTCCTTTGGGTCAAATTTAGCCATTACTTTACAATTAGATTTGGAAAGGTATCCTTTATGAATTTTTTGGTAATACCTTTATACTTTAAAGATTTATCCTTAGCAGCGATAACCAAATCAGCTTCGTCTCCATGTAAGGATTCAATAAAGGATAAAAACATTCCTTCTCTTCGTAATGCTGGTGTATCATTTGCAACCGGACCTTTAAAGAAGTATTTAAATCTTCTATGACCCTTATGTAAATTTAAAAATTCATGCCCAGCAGGTGCATCATCTTTATTAAATGTTGGAGCTCCTGATGGTAATACAGATACCACATCATCATCAAATGCAATCCTTAGTACATCCAAAAGTGCTGGTGTTTTGTTTGCGCGCAAATAGTTGATTCTATCTGCCTTTTTAGTTATTTTAGAAGCTTCTGTTAAAACCTCTGATATTAATTTTTTAGCCATTGTAAAATTCCTCCACGACTTCAATCAAGTTAGTACATCTCTTTTTAATGAGATAATTTAAAACCTTCATTCTCATTGCAGGTTTCTGTCCATTAAAAGTATTTATAATGCTCTGTTGTACCTCTTCTGGGATTTCAGCCAAATCAATAAGTTTCCTATTACGCTGATAATTCCTATAATACTCTTCTGGCATTACATCTCTTAATCTCTCTGCATTATGAATCCAATCATCTATTTTTGTTTGTCTCAAAGGTGTTTGTTTTGATTCAGTAACAAAGGTATCATCACCAGATAATACATTTGGTATACCATCGCCACTATCGCCTCTGAATATATGATTCCATAAATATGTTCTTGGATTATCGTCCTTTACTGTTTTCTTTTGTATAGGACTAAATTGTTTTACATTATTAAATTTCTGTAACTGAATAAAATCCTTATCTGATGATATAATCATAACTGGTTCATGCATACCAAATTCTTGTGTTTGCATAGCAAGTGTACCAATAATATCATCTGCCTCACAGCCATCCATGTGTATTACTTTATATGGTAAATTTTCTTTAATTTCATCTCTAACTAAATGTAATATTCTGAATATTTCCGTCCAATCAAGGTCTGAATTATCTCTATGCTTTTTCCTATGTGCTTTATATTGTGGGTAATACTCTTTACGCCATGTATTCATACCATCGGCACAGATAACCATTTGGCCATATTCATCTCTGTATTTTTTATTATACATACGAATACTGTTAAGTATCATATGACGAATCATTTGTTCATCATTTAGTTTTTGCACTATAATATTTGATAGTGCAATTTGGTTATAGTCAAGTAGTATCATCATCTTCTCCATCATCTGGCGTAAATAATATTTCGTATTTATCGTCCAATTCATTTCTTGCTTGTGTGTTTTGTTTATCCATCGCTTTAATCGCTACATATAATCTATCAAATTCTCTATGAAGTGAATGTGGTATACCATAATAGCGATGAAACATAGCGTTGAGCATGTTTACTACAACGAACATATCTCTTGATTCCTGGAAGGTTTCATCACGGAATTGCATGTCCATAAATTCACGAGATACTTCTCCTGTTAATATAAACTCTTCCATAATTTCTAATAGAAACTGTGCAGATGCTACACATTGGTCAGATGCATCTCTGACTGTAGCGTAATCATCTTGAACTTGTTTTGCTTCTGCCTTTTGTTTGAGTTCCTCGCCAGTTGGAAACTTTAATATTTTCGCCATAATAGTACTATTATATCATACTTTTATCACTTTGTAAACATGTTTTTTACACTATTTGACCCTATTCTGCAATTAATAATTCCATTATAATAATCATCACTTAACAACACTTCTCTCTCAAATTGTTCCTTTGTTTCCATATATGCACATTCACCTTTGGTTTTACATATATGTAAGATTTCTCTGTGATAAAAGTCCTCTCCATGCTCTTTGACTTCTTCTATTAGATGCTTATTTGAACCATAATATGTTCTCCAATCAGATTCAACATAAGTAATTTTTCGGCGTTTTCTTTTCTTAGTTACAGGAAGTGTTTTCTTTGACCAAAAGAATTTTTTACCAATATACTTTTTATTTGTTCCTCTATGGGTAATACAATAAACAAATCCATACCAATGCGAACCAAACTTTTCGTACGTGAAAGGTTCATCTGGCGTAAATGGCATACCTTGATAAATCCAATTATTCATTAAAATCCAACTCGTCCATATCATCATCTGTGGGTTCGCCACAATGAGGACAGAAGTTTACCTTAACTGGTTCATCATCTGCTGGTTTGATTACTATGCGAGAGTAACAATATTGGCAATCTAAAATCATAACTCTATGCTAGTTAATTCTTTTAGTTCTGTATATCCACCAATTTTTTGACCATCAACTATGATTTGTGGAAATGTTCTTGCTCCTGGAAATTTTTCCATTAACTCTTCCCTTGTGAAATCAAAGCCTAATAGTTTATATTCATAATCCATTTTCTTTTGTTCGCATAAAGCTTTTGCCATATCGCAATATGGACAATTATCCTTTCCGTATATTTCTATCATACAAATTTTCCTATTAAATAAAATGATAATAACATAAATCCAAATACGCATACTTGTATTACAGATGCTACTGCAATCTGCTTCATTGGATGTACATCATGTAATTTTTCAACCCACGATTCTGATGGAGATAGATTAACTACCTGTAAAATTTTTTCTTCCATTATAGTGATAACCCAGATAATGTTTTTTCATCTACATCTTGTTTTACACCACCAACCACATAAGAACTTATCTCTGTTTCTTGTGGAGCAACTTGGACATTACCACCTGATATCCATTTTTCAGTCCATGGTAATGGATTCATCTGAGGAACAGTATAAGGACATGTTAATCCTACTGCTCTCATTCTTTTACACCCAATCCATTCTATATATTGTTTTAATATTGTTTCATTTAAACCAATCATTGAACCATTAGAGAATAAATACTCTGCCCATTGTTTTTCTTGTTCAATAACTTTAATAAACAAATTGGTTGCATGTTCCTCTTCCTCTTTTGCTATTTTTGCAATTTGTGGGTCCTCTTCCAATAATCTTTTTATCATAACAGTTGTGCCGGCCAAATGTGTATTTTCGTCTCTTGCAATAAATTTAATAATCTTTGCATTACCTTCCATCTTTTTCAATTCAGCAAATGCCCAAGAACATGCAAATGAAACATAGAACCTAATACCTTCTAAAGCATTCGCACTCATTAAACACATATATAAGGACCTTTTGTGTTCCTTTTTATTTGTCGCATAGTTATTATTTTGGATTAAATCATCGTAATAGTAAGCAATATCATTACCACATTCTAATATTTGTTTTACATCTAACATTTCATCAAAAATTTTACCAGGGTCAGGATAAATATTCCTAATAATATGGGTGTAAGACCTTGAATGAATTGTTTCAAAAAAAGACCACGTCTCAATCCAATTTTCAATCTCGGGTAACGAACAGATAGGAAGGAAAGCAATGTTCGGGGCCCGACCTTGAACAGAGTCCAATAATATTTGCCTTTTGAGATTAGACGTGAATATGTGCTGTTCGTGTTCCGTGAGTTCATGAAAATCCTTTTTATCTTTAGATACATCAACTTCTTCCGGTCTCCAAAAAAATCCTAGTTGTTTATCTGTAATTTTTTCTATTTGTGGATATTTTACCTGGTCATAACGAGCGATATCAACAGAATCATCAAAAAACATATTCCTCGTTAAATGTGATTTTTTATTCTTCTTTAGTACTGACATCTGGTCTCCAGGAAATATTTGATTTAGTTTCTATTGCGTCTTGCGCACATTGTATGTATTCTTTATCTTCTTCAGATAATACAGACCAAAATTTACTTATTGTTAAGGTATGGTCATAAACAACTTCGGGTCGTTTCATGTGATAATCTTGTTCCATCCAATCTTGTAGGATGTCCATTCTTTTGTTTATTTTATCTTTTAAATTTTGCATGAATCGCAATCTTCATCGTCCTCAATTGGTTGTTCGGTTCCTGTATAATATGGGTGATGGTCATCATCTTTCATTTCACCAGCACCATCATATGTATTGAAATAGTATAATTGTTTTAAACCATACTTATAAGCAGTAACAAGGTCAGAGAGCATCGCAGACATAGGAACCTTATGGTCCTCGTAATGTTCTGGATTATATGATGTATTAACTGATATACCTTGGTCAATATATTTTTGTAATATACCACATATCGCAAGATAACCTTCTGGGGATTTTTGGTCCCACAGCAAATCATATTTATTTTTCAGATGATGATAACCAGGCACAACCTGAGCCATCACTCCATCTTTACTCTGTTTGTACGATACCAATGCTCTTGGTGGTTCAATACCATTCGTACTATTACTTATCTGAGCACTTGTTTCAGCTGGCATTAATGCCATGAGAGTAGAGTTACGAATGCCATTTTCTCTGAGTTGTTCTCTTAACCCTTCCCAATTGCACAGTTCTCTAGGCTCTATTAAATTATCTATAGCCTCTTTTTTATAAGTATCGATAGGAAGTATTCCTTTAGAATATTTCGTATCATTATTATATATCACTTTTCCTTTCTCAATAGCCAAATTTGCTGAACTTTTTATTAAATAATATGACCATGCTTCTGCGTATTGGTCAACAATATCATAGGCAGATTCGTCATATTTGAGTCCTCTTTTGGCTAAGAAATAGGCAAGGTTAATGATTCCTACACCCAAAGGTCGTCTGGATAAAGTACCTTGCTCTGCAGCTGGTATTGGATAACCTTGATAATCTAAAAGTTCATCAAGTGCACGAACAGTAAGGTCACAATATTCTTCGAATTCAGATGGTTCATTTATTAAACCCCAGTTAATGGCCGATAAGGTACATAAGGATATTTCTCCATCTGTATTGTCATGGCTAGATAATGGGGTTGTTGGTAAATCAATTTCGCAACAAAGGTTACTCATATGAATAGGAGCCTTTTTAGGATTAAATGAGCCATGTTCATTTGCATGGTCAACATTCATTAAGTATATTCTACCTGTGTCTTTTCTTTCAGTTAAGAACATTTGAAATACATCTAATGCCGGCAATGTTTTCTTTCTGATACTATGAGCTCTTTCATATTTTTCGTATAACTCTTTAAATTTGTCTTGGTCTGCAAAGAAAGATTCATATAAACCTGGTACATCGTTTGGGTCAAAGAAGGTAATATTACCACCTTGTAATAATCTTTCATACATAAGTTTATTAAATTGAAAACAATAATCCATATGTCTGACTCTTGTTTCTTCGACACCTTTATTGTTTTTTAATACTACCAAATCCTCAAACTCATAATGCCAAACCGGTAAATAAACAGTTGCAGCTCCTCCACGTACACCTCCTTGAGAGCAGCTTTTGACAGCACTTTGAAAATATTTGAGGAATGGTATTAAACCTGTATGTACAACTGAACCATCTCCTACCTTTGCACCATTTGCTCTGATTGCTCCAGCACCTATTCCTATACCTGCTTTTTTACTTATGTATTTAACTATCGAAGTAGCAGTAGCATTAATACTGTCGAGGCTATCGCCAGACTCGATAAGTACACAACTAGAAAACTGGCGTGTCGGCGTTCTAACTCCTGCCATAATAGGTGTAGGTAACGAAATATAAAATTGAGAAATCGCATCATAGTACCTTTTAACATATTTTAATCTATTCTCTCTGTATTTACCAAAGAGAGTCATTGCAATCATCATATACAAAATCTGTGGTGTTTCATATATGGCTTTTGTTCTTCTGTCTTGAACTAGATATTTACCTCTGAATTGTTCCATACCGGCATATGTAAATGAATCATCTCGTTCATGTTTGATATAATTATCAAGTTCACATATCTCCTCTTCTGTATATTTTTCTAGTATTTCTGCATCATATACACCACGCTTTACATTTGTTTCAATGATTTGTGTAAGAGGTGGAACTTGAAAATCGCCATAAGCTTCTTTTCTTAGTTTATATGATATTAAACGTGCTGCAACAAACTGGTAATTTGGAGTGTCCTCTGATATAAGTTCTGCTGCTGATTTAATAAGTAGTTCATGTATGTCATAGGCTTTAATTTTATCATAAAGCTGAATATTAGCCTTTAACTCTATTTGAGACATGGAGACACTAGAGATGCCTTCCACAGCCCAATCAAGTACTTTATGTACTTTCTCTAAGTCAAAGGGTTGAATTGTTCCGTCACGCTTAGTGACATTGATTAGTGTTGTATTGTTCATAATAATATGTATATTATATCACAAACCGGTTGGTTTGTAAACCATTAATTTGTTTTATTTTTAACCGCGGATACCAGGTGCGTTTTCAGGTTGTTGAATACCAACCCCTACACCTTTATCGCCATTAGGCATTGTTACATCTCTATAATAGAGTACAACCTCTCCTAATTGTTTGATATATCTTTTCAATTCTTGCATATCTTCAGCCATGACCTTATAATCACCAACCGTAGTTGCAACAAAGACAATGTCTCCATTGTTTTGGTTTTTAATTTCATCAAGGAATCTATCTAAATACGTATAACCTTCAGGCCAATCTGGATTTTCTCTTTCTGATATATCGCATGTTTTAGGGCGTGTTAATTGATGTGTTCCATCTTCTTTAACAATATGATTCCCATTCTCATCGAGTTTCATTATTTGTTTACATGGATTTGCTATACGAGCTTCTGATACAACCCACCATTGAGGTGCTGTAAGTTCCACAGGACGTGGTAAATCTGGTTGCATAATATCTATTTGTATTGGTTTGGATATTACTTCTACTTTTTTTGTAGGTAATAATGAACAACCACTAATTGCTAGAATTAGGATTGTTGATATTAAATAATTTTTCTGTATCATCTTCTATTCCCTCCATCACTTTTTCACTTGCATTATTAAATCTATTTTCCATTAATCCAGGCTTCTTTAGAGCAAGTAAGTCCAAATTATGCCTTGAGAATATTGCGAGATACTCTGCTTTTTCCTTTTCGATTTGAGCATTTTGTCTGCTCATATTCATAAGAGCTTTACCTTGTTTTTCGTATTGCTCTTTCATAATTGCCATTGTTTGTTTTTGTTCCTCAACAGCAGCTTCTAGTTTTATATTATTTTGAGACAGAGTTTGGTTTTCATTATATAGATAATAACCACCTAATCCCATCACAAGAATAATACCAATAAACATTTGATTCATTATTCGTCCTCTATCTTATATCTGAGCCCTTGCATACCTCTAATATGTATAACTCTTTTGTCATCTGTTCTAAACTTTAATTCTTTGAAATTTGCTTTGATTACTTTTCTCACATGCTCATAAACTTGGTCATCACCATTACCCCATTGATTGTCGAACGACACATGGATTGTATATCTAGGACCGGCGAA
>Ga0209929_1000461_pt1 | contig 15037 bp, 18 predicted proteins | sample SalPon2_C_H2O_MG_2_FD_185731 | JGI IMG/M metagenome (GOLD analysis project Ga0209929, IMG submission 185731) | Salt pond water microbial communities from South San Francisco under conditions of wetland restoration - Salt Pond MetaG SF2_C_H2O_MG... ... | reverse complement strand
AACATTTCTTTTTCTTTATGGACAATTTCTAATTTTTCTTTAGTACTATCATTGATAACAATAAGGTCACGTAATTTATTTTTAGTTTCTTCTAAAATAGAATCTAAATGTCTGTTTTTATTCTCCAAAGTTAAATTTAACTTTCTATTTTGTTCAATAGAAAGGATGAATTGATTGACAATATTTTGTTTTTTAATCAATTCTTCATCTAAACTATCTAACATATTTTGTTTTTCATTTCTTTCTAATTCTAAGTCGGACATAGTTCCATCTACAAAAGAAAATATACTATCTCTTTCATTGTGCATAACACTTATCTCTTCTTTAGTTTCTTCAATAAACAAATTAGTGTAATCTTTTTTAATTAAAATTGTGATACCTATCACAGAAATTAAACTAACTAATAAAAATATATAATTTTTTTTCATATTATCCTTTTTTAACCTCACTAAGTATTTCTATAATTTTCTCATTGAGTTTTTTATTGTCCTCTTTTAGTAACTTAACCTCTTCTTGAAGATTTACTACTTGTTTTTCTAATGTATTTGTTTGGGCAACATATAAGTAACCTATTGACATTAGACACATAAATAGTAGAGCAACTATAGGGTTCTTTGCGAATTCCTTAAAGGATACTGTTGGTAATGCCATAATTAAGTTGTTTATATATAAATATATTTTTATTCATAAATGTTTGGCAAATTAAAAAGTAATGATTATATTTGTATAAATTAACGACTATGAACATAGATTTTTTAAAAGAAGTTTTATCCCTACCATCAATATCAGGTAATGAAAGTATGGTAAGGGATTATATTATTGAATATGCGAAGGAGAACGGTATTGAACACTATACAGACGCAAAGGGAAACTTATACTTAACTAAGGGTAGTGATTATATGACATCTGGAGAATATTATCCTTGTGTTGTGGCACATATGGATACTGTTCATCGTTCACATAGTGATTTGATAGAATCTAAAACAAACCTTATTATTGAATCTTCTACATATGATGTAGATAGTGATAATGAGATAACAACACTTATCGCTAAACATCCTGAAACTAAACAACAAACAGGTATTGGTGGTGATGATAAGTGTGGTGTGTATGTTTGTTTGGAAATGTTTAACCGATTTGATGTATTGAAAGGGGCGTTCTTTGTTGAGGAGGAAATAGGTATGTTAGGTTCTAGAGAGGCGGATGATGATTTCTTTAAGAATGTAGGGTACGCAATCCAATTTGACGCACCTTCTTCTAATTGGATTAGTGAAGTGTGTAGTGGTGTTAGGTTATTTGACGATGAATTTAAAGGTGAGATTAAAGATACGTTAAGTGAGTGTGGTTATACAAACTTTAGTGTGGACCCTTTTACTGATGTTAATCAGTTGGCGAAAAAATATGATTTTAATTGTCTTAACTTAGGGTGTGGATATTATAGACAACACACCAGTTCTGAGTATGTAGTGGTAGATGAAGTTTTTGATTCCGTAAGGGCAGGTGAGAAATTAATTTCTAAATTAAGGTTAGAGAAGTATACACATAACAAAGTAGAAAAAAAATCATTACTAAATGAAACAAACTATAGTTATGGTGCATATAATAGTAACTATGATTTCGATTCTTATGATGATTATGAAGAATATGATGAGATAGATGAAATGGCGGAATCTATTACCGATATTGTTGTCGATTTATATAGTAATGGAATCAATGGAGATGAGATAATGAAGGAAGTGGCGAACTATTTAAGAGGATTGTATTAAAATGTTTGATTTCGATTTTGATGATATAGATAGGGAAAAACTAAAAAAGTATATTCTTATAGGTATAATAATATTCTTTGGGGTTATAGGGTTATTTTTGATTTTCCCATTTTTATTTTATACTATTGTATTTTTAGGGGTTGTTATCCCATCATATATTTTATATAAAAACTATAAAAAAAACAATTATGAAAAGTGATATTCTAAAAGAAAGTGGTGTGGTAGAAAGAATCATTTGTGATTTATCTGAGTATGGTGACATACCAAATGAAGGGTTTTTGGCGGGTGGTGCAGTTGCAAACCTACTAATGACATATCTTTGGGAAGGTAACTACCCAATTAACGATTTAGATATATTTATTGAGTCTGAACAAGATTTACATAGTTATAAGTCAACACCACTTAGGACAAACGAGTTGGTGGTTGAGGGTGATGGTTATATGGTAACAAAGTTATCTTATGATCATGGTAGTAATTATCAGATTTTAAATGTTGAAAGAGATGGTTTATTAAATACCATTGAGATTAGTAGGGTTGCAAATAGAAAAAAAAGAGACGATTATCAGTACATTCTTAATGGGTTTGATTTTAACTGTTGTCAAGTTGGTATTGATTTATCAAACAATAAGATATTTTATACTGAAGAATTTGAGAATTTCTTAAATTATAGACAATTAGAGGTTACTGCAGTTTATACACCTGCACATACTGCAATTAGATTATTTAAAAAATTAGATGAACTTAATTGTTATTGTGATATTGAGGGAAGTATGGAAATGTTATCGCAACCTTTGATAATGAGAAATATGATTCATCTACAAAGATCACATTTCGGTATCTATTTCAGTACTAAGTATAAAGAGATGTATCTTAAGTATTATGGTAAGATTAAAGAATATTTTAAGATGGTTAAGTTTTTCGACCATAAAAAAGAGTTATGGTTTAAAATAAATGATTTTGAATCTACAATACCTAATAACCATTCTCTTAATTGGTTGGATCATACTAAAAGTATACCACAAGAAGAATTAGATAAATGGGCGAAGTATAATGATATTATGTGGACTTTGGAACCTAAGAAATATACAGAACCAAATACTATCATAGAAGAAATATTAGTCGGTATTAACTATAACCCACTAACTTTTATGAACGCCTACAGAATTACTAGTAACAAATTAACTAAGAAGCTTAGAGAGAAGGCAGGAAAAAGTTGTATAGATAAGTTTTTCCTATGTAAAATGGTTGCGTTGGTAAATGAAAAGTTTTATGATTGTGATTTCGATAGTTCACACGTTGAATATATTGAGTCATTTGTTGATAGAGAAAGATGGGCAATGATGTTTTTTGTAAGAGAAGGATTAAACATTCAGGAGACATATGATTTTATTTCTGACGTTAAGAAAATTTATAATAAAGAGGGTGAGTGGGTTTCAGAATTATTAATTCGTTACTTACAAAATAAAAATAAAGTAATGAAACCAACTTATGAGAATATGTTGGAAGGGGTTAAGAAAGGACAAAGGAAGTTTGCGGAGAACTTAATAACTCCTTTGGGTATAAAAGACTTCGATTTACCTAAAGGGGTGACAATTAAAGAACTTACATCTGAGTTTGACCTTAAATGGGCTGGTAGAAAACTAAATAACTGTATGAATGATCCGGGTCAGGCATATGCGGAAAAGATAAAAACAGGTAATATAAAATTATTTGTTATTATCACAGAAAACAATATGTCGGGTGTTGAATTTAGGTTGGTTGAGGACACTGTTTATAAAATAGTTCAGATATTATCTTATAATAATAGAGTCACTAGTGAGTATCATAAGACTGTTGCGAATATATTCTTAAACTATCTTAATATGAAACACCTTAAAGAAATATATGATAATCGTGTTAATTCTTTTATTAGTATTGATTTTCTTAACAGAGGATTTTTAATTAATTTAAAAGATGAAACTACTAACGATAATCCTACGGGTCAATTTGATGCTTTAATAGATGGTGCGATTGAAAGACCACTTTGGGTTAGTGATCAAACTCCTCAAGATGATTATCAGGATATACCTGACAATATTTTTGATTTTAGAGAGTAAACATTCTTAACTTTCCAGATATTTATTATAAAATGTGGGAAGATGAAAAAGAAGAGTAATAATAGTGAAACTTTATTTTTCTTAGGGAAAACAAATAATGAAGAATTGGATAATAATTTCGATAGAATATATGATATTTATAAATATCTCGCCAAAAGAAAGGGATATGGAGGTGATATTAAATTTGTGGAATCACTAGACAATATTTACATATACGTCAAAGTAAGTTAGACTATTCTTCTGTAGTTTTTGGTGGGTTTAATGATTTGTTTAATTCATATAAACCTACTCTGTTGTCTCCTATAATGATTAGATTATCAATTATTTCTTTAAACTTATTTTCTTCTTCTCTTTGTTCAACAACAAACCAATGTAAGAAATTTTCTGTAGTATAGTCTCCTACTTCTTTACACTTAGAAATAATTTTGTTGATTGAGTTAGTTACCTTTCTTTCATTATTTAAAGAACACTCAAACAAATTTAATATGTCAAAATCATAATCTTCATCTTCTAAAAAATTATAATTAGGTATCATAACATCACCTTCTTGTTCCATTACATAGGTAAATAATTTAACCATATGTTCTCTTTCTTCATTTGATTGTTCTAAGAAGAAGTTGGAGATACCGAAGTAGTTATTGTCGTTAAATAGTTTTGATAATTTTAGGTAAAAGAAAGATGCGGTATTTTCTAACCATATTTGTTCATTCAATAGGGATAAAACTTCTTTGTTCATTTTGTTTAATTATTTTTTTTCGTTATATTTTTTTTGTAGATATATCGCTTTTAGTTTTTCTGATCTTTTAGTGGCAGACTTTTTAGTGTATTCTTGTCTGTTTCTACATTCTTTTGGTACCTTAGTTTTTATAAATTTACCTTTTAATTCTTTTAATGCTCTTTCAATGTTACCTTTCTTTACTTCTACCTTTAACATATTTATATTATAATAGTTTTTTTTTGTTATTATTAATAAATATTGATATTTATAATTAAAAAGTAAAGGTTTGTCAGAGTTAAATAAAAGATTTTTAGATAGGGTATGTAATACGATACACACACATGTTGCAAACAATTGGGGCACAGTTCCATTGGCTTTATACCCTTACGATGAGGACTATCAAGATTATTATATTCAGTTATATGAATTTATTGGGGATTCATTGTTTGTAGATGACTATGAAAATTTAAAAGAAATATTTTTATATTTTATTTATAATTACAATGAGGATGGAAATTACAGCAATGCGGAATATCCTGATATTACTAATGATGACTTATTAGATCAATTTTATGATGGTGTAGTAGTTGCCTCTATATATTTTAAAACATTACCTTTCTTTATTGAATCAATGGAGTATTGGAGTTATGGTGAGGTACCTGTTTATTATATACTTACCGAAGATGAACATTATGCGATTGGTAATTGGTCAGAAGTTAAGGCGGCGATGAAACATTATGCAGATGATCGTTGGCATTCAGAAACAGATGTGATCGATGTTTTAGGTATGGATTATTATTTAATGTTTTGCGAAGTAAGTGATACAGATAAAAGAATTATATCTTCAGAAGAATCTAACTATTATGAGGGAGATATGAGTGATGAAGATGTTATAGGTTATCTTAATGATAATAGTAACGATTCAGAGTTAGTTGATGAATATATAGAACTTGAAGAAAAATGGGGTGAATTACTCCCATCTGAAGATGGTACAGAATACACAAAAAGAATGGATGAAATTATATCTGAAGGTAGAGAAATTGTTAGGGAGTTGATATATGATGATATATATGAAAAATTAAGTGATAATGATTCTTTAAAGGATTATCTTTGGGAATTGGGGTATATAACAAAAAAAGGTGGGTATTTCAGCGTTCCGCCAAAACCAGGATTACCAAATTGGTTGAGTTTTGACTGGAATAGTTTTAATGAAGAACAATTAGATAATTTAGAAGTTAGTGATTTAAGTTCATATGGTGATTATGATACTTTTAAATGGGATGGTGATACTTATTATATATATAGAATAGATTATTAATATGAAACTTTTAAAACTGATAAAAGAAGAAAGAACTATTAAACCTTATCATAAGAAACTCATTAAGGTTATGGATCAACAAGGTGTATCTGATGAGGTGTCAGACATGTGGGATTTTTTAGGATCAAAACTAGATATACGAAACACTGAAGAGAAGTTGGAGATTATGCACCTTTATAAAAAATATTATGGTGTGGAAGAAGAGGCGTTGGATAACTTGTCTGATGATGACTTTAGTGATATGGGTGATACTTCAGATATTGAAGATGAAAAAATGGCGTTGGCGTTAAATTTAGATGTACCTCCTATGTTATTGGAAGAACAAAATTATACACACTATGGTTTAAACGTATACCAAAATTTAGACAACGGAAGTGATTATGCAGTAGGTGACGATAGTGAGGCTGGTAACGCGATGGAAGAATATTTTGATGATTACGTTTCTAATGTAGGTGGTATAGAATATATTGACAGATATCTAATAGATGATTTTATTGAATTGGATAGTTGGGTAGTCGGAGAATACGCTAGAGAAACTGCGGAGTATAGGGTGGAAGATATGGATGAAGATGAGGTAATAGAAGAGGCGGGTTATGATAAAGATTCGTTAGAATCTGATTTAGAAAATTTAAAAGACGAATTAAGTGATTTAGAATCGGAAAAAGAAGATTTGGAAAGTGAGTTGGAAGATTTGGAATATGATAATGACGAAGGGGAAAATGATGATGAGATAGAGGACTTAAACGAAAGAATATCAGATCTTGAAGATAGTATATATGAGAAAGAGTCTGAGATTGAAGAAAAGGAATCAGAAATAGAATCTTTATATGAGGTATCAAAAGAAGAATTGATTGATAAAATGACTGAGGATATAAATGATGATATTGAGTCAGAAGGGGTAGACTATTTTGTTGATAATATGGGATATTCACTTGAGCAGGCAGTAGATTCATTTTGTACTTTCGATGAATCAGGTTTAGAATCGTATTTAGCGGAAAATGAAGATAGAGGTAATACATTAGGGGCATATGACGGTGTAGAAGAAGAAGAAGAATATGATGGTGAGTGGTACTATATTTATAGAGTAGACTAAAAAAATTGATATGAAGATAAAATTAACAAAAACACAATACGAAAATCTTTTAAACGAAATGAGGTTTGATGGGAAATCTACAGGATTGTTTGCAGATGAAGAACCCAAAGAAGTAAATGAGTTCTTTGGTAATATAAAAGATAAGTGGGGTAACTTTATTGAAGCGGCAAAAAGAGAAGGTAGAGAAACTGGTGAAGCGGCACAAATTTTAAAAAGATATGTTACAGATAGAAAAAGTGTCTCACCTGAAGATATTAAATTCTTAAAGGAACAATCAAAAGACTTATTAAAAATAGTTGGTGTCGTTGGGTTAGGGGCGATATCATCAGTTATACCAGTAGTGTTAGAAAAACTATTGAATAAAAAAGGTATGAGTATTATGCCGTCTAGTCAAAGTAGACATAAAGAAGATCCACACACAGGTGAAGATTTGATTGAATCCGAAAAGAAAAAACGTAAATCTAAGAAAAAGAGTACTACATTATGCGCAAGGGGTAAAAATGCTGCTAAGGATAAGTATGATGTTTACCCATCGGCATATGCTAATGGATATGCAGTACAAGTATGTAAAGGTAAAATTGCCGGTTTAGATGGTAAAAAAAGATGTAGTGGTAGTTATTGTAGTGGAAAGAAAAATGAATCTAATGAGAATGATATGGACGATATTATCATACATGAAGATTTGGCGGTATGGTTTGGCACCAAAAAAAAGAAAAAGGGTGCGAAACAACCACAAGGTCCTTGGGTAAATATTTGTAAAAAGAAAAAGGGTGGTGGTCACCCAGAATGTGGTAGAGACGATGCAGATAAAGGTGGTTATCCTGTTTGTAGAGCAAAGAGTGTGGCGGCGAATATGTCACAATCCGCAAAAGACTCAGCTTGTAGAAGAAAAAGAGATAAAGAAAAAAATGATGGTAAAACAGGTAAAGGGCAATCACCTAGCCCAATTAAGGTAAAAGGGTATAAACCTAAAAAAAGAAAGTCAAATAAAAATGAATCGATAAATATTAACCGAATGGTTATTACTGAAAATAGAACGATTGTTAGTGAAGGTTTAAGATATCATTTGGATAACCAAATACCTTTAGTGGAGAATGTTTACAGATATGGTAGTGAATCATATTTTAATTTAATTAATGAAGTTAGAGAACTTTATAATAAAGGTAAGGTTGATTTATCTTTTATGGATGAAGAACTAATTAAAACTGATATTGGTAAGAAAGCAATATTTGAGGGTAAAGAAGTTTGGTTGGATATACCAATGGAAGATAATGAGATATTAACAGAAGTAAAGTTTAGGGGTAAGGACGTTGATACTAGTTCCCCACAGAGAGATTCTTCAGGTGGGAAAGCATATAAAGTATATGTTTCAGGATGTGCTAAAAAAACAAAATCAAATCCATCTGGTGTTAAACAAATTAGGTTTGGTAGTGGTGGATTGAGAGCGAAGTTAAGTGATCCTGATAGAAGAAAAGCATACGATTCTAGACATGGTTGTTCTAAAGGTAGACATAACGATAAATGTATGGCCGGATACTATTCATGCCGCCTCCCAAGATATTCAAAGAAATTAAATTTGAGTGGAGGGGGTACTTGGTGGTAGTAAAAAAAAATAAAGATATGAAAAAAGTAAGATTAACAGAAAAAGATTTAATGAGAATTGTTAAAAAAACAATTAAAGAGGAATCTAAAGGTGAAAATTATATGTTCTTCAGTAACCTTAAACAAATGAGAAGACAATTAGACATTATGATTAATGAGTTCGACTCTAATATGGTTAATGATGTATTAATTAATGGGCACGATTGGGCAGATGATCATATAACTGAGGCTAAGGTTAACATTGATCAAGTATTTGACTTCTTTATGAATAAATTAAAAGATAAAGATGGTGAATACATTAGTAATATGTTGGAAGAAAAGTGGAGTGAAAAATATAAAAAATCAATAAATTGTAATAACCCAAAAGGGTTCTCTCAAAGAGCACATTGTCAAGGACGTAAAAAAAGAAAATAAAGTTATGGGAAGATTAGATAAAAAGAAAAGATTAATTATTGAAAGAGCTAACAGAAAAATGTTAGGTGAATCGGAAATGGATTGTCCTGAAGCGACAATGGATACAGTTAAGGGAACTGATTTAAACAAAAAGAATAAAAAGGAGATTGCTGATAACAATCAGTATGGATTACCAAAAGAAAAAGGACAAAGTTGCGCAAACTGTGTTGTCTTCGATACCTCAAAAAGAATGAAAGACTGTATGGATAATGATAGTGGTGATGTTGGTTATTGTTGGATGCACCACTTTATGTGTTCAGGTGAAAAATGGTGTGACACTTGGGTAGAAGGTGGACCTATTACTTCTGATGATGAGTCTTATAAAAAACAAGAAGGATAAATGAGATGTCAGAATTGTAGTTGGAGTTGGGATATTGAAAAGGATGATACACACCCTTTTTTGTGTCATAAGTGTGGATATGACTCCGACTTAAATGATTTTGATATGTTTTCATTTATGAAATGGAAAAAAGAAAATGGTTATTTAAATGAATCTGACCCAAAAGTGGGTACTGGTAAAAAACCAAAAGGTAGTGGTAGAAGATTATATACCGATGAAAATCCTAATGATACTGTTTCAGTTAAATTTAGAACAAAGGAAGATATAGTTGACACATTAAATAAATCTTCATTTAAAAATAAATCACACAAAAGACAATCTCAAATCATAAACTTAATTCACCAAAGAGTTAGGGCGGCGTATAACAACGCAAAGAACGAAGAAACCAAAAAAAGATTAAAAAGAGGGTTAGATTATATCACTGACAAAAAAGAAAAATCAAAAGAAAAGACAAAGAGACAAACGGAATCTTATTTACCTTTTGATGAATACATAGAAGAGGGTTATCACATCAGAACATTCTATGATTATACAGATGATATGGAATTGGTGTGGCACAGAGATAAAGAGGATAGAATTGTTGAAAGTATTGGTGATACAGATTGGATGATCCAATTAGACAATGAACTACCAATACCATTAACAGAAAGAACATACATACCAAAAGAAACATACCACAGGGTAATAAAAGGTAATGGTGATTTAAAAGTTAAAGTTAAAAAATTATATGATTAAACTAATTAACATATTATTAGAATCTGAAGATAACGTATTAAGTGAAATACAACTTCGTAGAGTACTTTCAATAATTGATAAATCACAACCAAAACTTAAGATTGAATTAAAAAATTATTTAAGGAAGAGTAAAAATATTGGTTTTGAAGATAGTGATGTTTATAGAACTATTTCTAACTTTTTGAAAAAAAACTTAGATATTACTAATCGTTATATAGTTAAACAAATAACTTTAACATATTTAATAAACCCAAATGTAGTAGACTTCACTAAAGATAAGATATTCCTACCTACAGATATGTATTTAACTATTGTAGAATATACTGAAGATGATTACGTAGTAACCGATGAAACCGATTGGGTTGATTGTCCAGAATGTGATGGGTGGGGTACTGAAGAGTGTTTTGACTGTGATGGTTCAGGTAAAGATGAATCTTGTGACGAATGTGATGGTTCTGGAGAAATAGAGGATCCCAATAGTGAAGAAGGGGATACGTTAGTTTGTGACGAATGTGATGGTTCTGGAGAAATGAATTGTTATAGATGTGAAGGTTTAGGTGATTATGATTGTAGTCACTGTGGTGGTAAAAGTGAGATAGAGGAGGAATACGAAAAATACGAATTAACAACAATTACTGATTATTATATTTCATATGTTAAATTACCTGAAAAAATCAGAAATATAATGGATGGTAATAGATACTCTTTTGTTATGGACTATTTTTATGAGTGGGATGATACTTTTATATTGTGGAGAAGAAATTATACTTCAGAAGAGAGTAAAGACGGAACAGATGATATAAATGCTGACCCAAATGAATTACTCAATTACCCTGAAAGCGTTAAAATAACAGATAAAGATGTTAGATATTATTTATGATGAAATTTAAAAACATATTGTCCGAAGGTTATGGTTTAGAAAATGAGTATGAAGTAAAATTACCATACATTAGAGTTTTTAATATATTATCTAAAAATAACATAAAAGGTGATGACATTAAAGGTGCGTTTAATTTCATAAAAAATAATATCGGAGTACCTAATCATGAAAATAGTATAATTGTTACATTATATAATAAAAATTATCGTACTGACGGTGAATATAATAACATTAAAGAAGATCAATGGGTTATTCCATCTGATATGGAAAAGGATGAGTGGGAAAGGGCGTTAGGTGAGTATTTTGATGTCTCCCCCTTTATGTTTGAACAATTGGTTTCTAAAAATGGATATTATAAACCATTAATAGAATTATATCAGGGAAATACTAATAGACCCACTAAACTAATTAGTAATGTTCAGATATTCAGATACGAAACAATAGTAAAAGAGGCGGAAAATGAAATACGTTATAGAATAGATGACGAAGGTTGGGAATATTTTAACTCAAGTTTTATAGAAAAATACATTGATGTAAATATAGATACTGCGGAATATAACGCAGAACAAATGGTAGAAGAAGAATGGAATAATTTTCTTAACAAAAAAAGTGAATTAAAGTTATCAACTAAAGAGGCGATGATAGAAGACTTAGGATTAGTTGATGAATATTTTGATTGGAAAGAACAAATAGAAGAATATAGAAATGACATTAAAGAACTCAAAAAGGAGAAACAAATCTTAGAATATAAATCTGAAAAGGTATATAGAGAAATGTCTAATATCAGTTTGAATATTGAAACTCTTTCAGATACAGTGGATTATGGTGACGATGAACAAGAATACTACTCAATGTATGATAGTGACATCGATGATTTAACTAATAAATTAAATAGGTATGAATCCATATATGAAGAAATAAATAACGACATTGATTATATTGACTCTCAACTCAATGAATTAACCGCAAGTCATGATGATTTGTATTTAGATTTTGAAATATATGATGATGACAATAAATTTAAATCATTATATAAAGAGAGAAGAATGGAACAAATACTTGAGGACATTGAGGATGATCCTCTTCAGTATATATGGGATAGTGGGTTAGATATTGATGGTGCATTATATGAAGATTTAATTACGTTAGATGGAGACTTAGCGATAAAAGAGGCGATACAAAGTGAAGGTCCTGCGTATTTTTTAAATCTTAATGATGAATATACTGACGAATTTGGTTATCAGGATAATTACTACTTTATTATTATTAACGTAGAATAATGACATCCTCCCCACCTCTAAAGAAGATTGGGCTTTCTCGACAAAATAGTAATTTTATATTGACATATTAAAATAAAATCCATATTATTATAATAAAAAATATGGGTAAATCTAAAGAAAGGGTAGTACACCCTAATCACTACAACAGAGGTATAGAAATGTGGGACTATGCACATTCACATAACTTAGATTTCTTTGAGGGTAACATAGTTAAGTATGTCACTAGATGGAAAGATAAAAATGGTATAGAAGATCTTAAAAAATGCCATCAGTATTTAGAAAAGTTGATTGAACTTGAAGAAAATAGGTTAAAAAATGAAGGTAATAGTAGCGGGAAGTAGAGGATTTAATGATTACCCTAAATTGAAAAGGAAGTTAGATTCTATCTTAAAAAATCAAAAAGACATTATTATTATATCTGGTACTGCGAATGGTGCAGATAAATTAGGTGAGAGGTATGCTGAAGAAAACCATCATAAACTAGAAGAATACCCCGCAATGTGGGATATATTCGGCAAAAGTGCAGGTTATAGAAGAAATGAGGAGATGGCAAAAGTTGCGGATGCATGTGTAGTTTTTTGGGACGGTAAGAGTAAAGGGACTAAACATATGATAGATTTAGCAAAAAAACATAAATTAAAATTACGCATTATTATGTTTTAGCATATTTATTTCGAAAATGTAATATGGAATATGTAATTGAAGAAATTTATGAAATTATTTGTGATGTTGATAAGGTATTGGTAGTTAAATTTAAAGTTGAGGGCGATGGCGATAGTTGTTATCGTGAAATAGTAGATAGTGATTATTATGATTGGTGCTATGATTTATATCTAAATGATGGTGTTGATACAGAATATCGTGGTTTTGATGAGGAAGAAGATGGTTACTTCGGTAATCATTTTAATGTAGACTTATGGAATCTGTATTATAACGATGAAGTTAATGTAATTGATTTCATTTATGAAACCTATATAGGTTTAAAATCTTTACCACAATCAGTATGTGATTGAGTAATCGTCTTCTAAACCTTCTGATCTACTACCATCTCGAAAGTCTATCCATCTGTGGTTAGTCCACTCAGAATATATTGGTTCATCCCAGTGTCCATCTTTTACTATTAAATTTGTTTTAGTACTACTTACACCATCGGGAATAACATCATAACCAAAAACCAAAGATAGTACCTTAATCATATCCTTACGATTTAGATCATAAGTTCTCAAGTTATAAAAATAAGGTGGTTCTATTTTTGATGCCAATTTATGGTAAAATTTTTCTTCTGGTGATATAGACTCATTAATATAGAACTCATCTTCTAAATAATTAGGGTAATCATATTCGATATCCTCATCCTCAACTCTATATTTACCTGTATGGTAGTATTTTTTACCTGAACTATCTACATACTTATCCCACTCATCTTTTTTACGCCAACTCCATTTCTCCCACCAAATGACAGACGAATCATCCTGTTCGTAGTATATGGTATTATTCTCATCTTTTACTGTTAAATAATATGAGTCTAAACTTTGTTCGACATTACCTGTAGATTCCCTCAATTTAACTTTTATAAAATCTTTTTTAAATAATTTTTTAAATATCTCTACCATATCAGAGTTTTCGAGGTCTAAACCGATAAGAATTTTACCATAAGGTGGTTTTCTCAACATCTTCACCACCTCATCATAAAACTTTTCTTTATTGTTTTCTGTGGATTCATTTATGGTAATATGATCACTACCTACTAAATTAACATTTAAATTTATATTATTATCTTTACCCCATTGTTCGAAAGATAATGCGTGTGGTTCTCTATCTTCCCACATCTCAATCTCAGTCACATTTGGATAACGATGTAATAATGATTTAATGGTATTTATCTTACTTGTTAAGGTATCACCATTACTTTTATAATGATACTCATCAAAATTGATGTTATGTAACGCCAATAACTCCTCAATTTGTTCAGATTGATGTGGTAGTCTACCTGTTAACATAATAACCATTGTGTCAGGATTACTCATTTCTTTTTTGTAATCAGAAACTGTGGACTCTATTGGTTGTATATCAAACACCGCATCATCTAAAGATTCAGGTTTACCCCACCATCCTATGTGTGGATATTTTTTACCTGTAAACTCCTCCCATTCTTTTTTCCCTTCTTCTGGGTGTGGTGTATCCATAAGGGTACCATCAAAATCAAATATGGATATCTTAGTGATATTTTCTTTTTGTTCTTTTAATAACTTCTTTTTAATTTTAACACTTTCATTTAAATCTAATACAGAACCACCGACCCAGTTAGGGAAATCTTCGAAAGGAACCATATGTGTTTTACCCTCATATGTAAATTTAATTTTTCTATCTTTAAAATTAACCTGATCTGTATGTAAGTGAATTTTACCATCCTCAGATTTATAGTAACCTCCAGATTTTGTTGACCCCCATTGTTTAAATCCAAACTTATCCAACATATTAAAGAATTCTTTTCTATCTTTTATAAGTTGTTCTAAGTCTAATTCATCGTCTTCAGTAATTTTTTCTATCGTTCTCTCTAAACTTCTATTTAATTCTCTTATACAAGAATCATGTCCTTCATCATCTAACCAAGCATCGTAATAACAATCATTAAGGTATATATCATCATTTACTTCCGCATCTTTTAACTCAGATAAATTTAACATATTTTTATTTATGATAAATTCTTTTAAGTCTTCATATGGTATAAAAATACAATAATCACCTGAGTTACA
>Ga0209929_1000455_pt1 | contig 15128 bp, 5 predicted proteins | sample SalPon2_C_H2O_MG_2_FD_185731 | JGI IMG/M metagenome (GOLD analysis project Ga0209929, IMG submission 185731) | Salt pond water microbial communities from South San Francisco under conditions of wetland restoration - Salt Pond MetaG SF2_C_H2O_MG... ... | reverse complement strand
CGACCACCGGGGTCAGTTGCGGCGTGGTCGTATGGTTCTGGCCGCACTGCCCATAGTCGTTGCGTCCCCAGCACGAAACCGCCCCGTCGCTGGTCAGCGCGGCAGAGTGGTAATCTCCACACGCGACCGCCGTGATGGTTCGGCCGGCCAGACTGCCCTTATCCGTGATATCGACGGGCAATGTGACGGACGCTGTATTGCCCACACCCGTCTGTCCGTAGTTGTTGTATCCCCATCCCGCCAATCGCCCCAGGTTCGAGAGGGCGAGGGTATGATAAGTAGCACCAACAATCTGCGAGACGTAGACGCCAATGCACCGCATAATGAACGACCGAACCGCGTCCTGATACTCCTGATCGGTCGCGCGAATATCGAAGGAAAACGTGGCGTCGCTCACCCCCGTGATCGTCCCCGCCAGCGCCCCCGTCGTTGGATTCAGGGTCGTCGAGGGGGGTAACGGACTGACGTTCGAATAGGAGACGGTCGAGTCGGACACCGCCTGGATTGGAATCGAAAAGGAGACTCCTGCATCCACATTGCCCAATTGCGAATCTGTTATCCAGGTAATGGTCTCACTATACGTTATGCCGGACGGTAGGGAGGCAGATGCACCGTCGCCCGATCGGATCACGGAGACGGTATACGAGCCACTCGCTTTGGCGGGCGCGTGGACACGCAATTGGGTGGACGAGACGTATGCGGTAGCACTCGCATTGGTCCCGCCGACGACTGCGATCGAGCCGGGTGCAAAATTCGAGCCGGTGAGTACACAGTACCCGCCCACGTTCGAGGTGAGTGCCGTATCATCAATTGCGTTCCACGTATCGTCGGTGATCTGGACACCGGTGAGGGTCACGGGCTGGGAAATGCCGGTCAATCCACTTCCGTCACCCACAAATGTTCCAGTACACACCACGTTCCCGTCCACCCGTACTCCATCCGTCGACACGTGTGCTTTCTGTGTTCCCTCAACTGTCACACCTACATTGGCACCTTCGAGATAGAAACCTGTAGTATTGGCACTGGTCCATGCATAACTCGGGGTGAGTGCAGTTCCGTCTACCGTTGTGTGAACATTCCCCGGTGTAAAAGTGACAGTATCCGCACTGCTCAATACTGCATTGCCACCGAATGTCACGTCGTAGACTTCCAATGAATTGGCGTAGACCGTCTCGTAATACGCCCCGTTACTCGATTCGTTCAGGGACGCTCCGGTCGACACCAGCACGTCCACCACGTCCCCGTTTGAGAGGGGGTCAGTCAACGTGATCTCGAATGCTGTGGTCACATTCGCCAGATCCTGGGTCGTCGTGATCGTATAATCTGCGACGTTTGCATCAATGTACGCCAACTGAATGCCGTTCACGTGGACATGCACTGCTTCCGGAGTCACGCTCTGTAATGCATTGGCAACGAGTGTGACGGTCGTCAAATCGGCATTTGCGATCAATGTCGAACGAACGCCTCGGGATACATTGGACAAATACTGACCATCACCCACGAAATTTGTCGATGTATTCCCGATTGTTGGAGGCAGCAGAGAATTCAGGAGTTGTCCTTCTGTGAGGCTACTGGCGTTTGAGGAGGCGACACCCTCCAGAAATGCCCCGTTGCCGAGGAGGTACCCCCCGGTAGTAATGTTTCCGGAGACGTCCACGGAATTCCCCACAAAGGTTGTGCTTCCATTGCCAATGGTCGAAGGCAATAAAGAATTCAGCAGTTGTCCTTCCGTGAGGCTACTTGCGTTACTGCTCGTGATTCCTTCCAAAAACGCCCCGTTACCCAGGAGGTACCCCCCGGTAGTAATGTTTCCGGAGACGGTGACATCTGTGGTATTGGCCGTGAGGATTCCTTGGCCTTGGACGCTCAATCCTATACTGTCGCCAGTACGGTACAAGCCAGACTGTTGATTGTACGCAAATCTGAGACCTGGACTGTCGACAGACCCGTCCGGAATCGCGTCCAAATTCGTGAGACTCTGTATCAAATTGCCTCTGACCAACAACACCATGGTTCTTGGTAATAGGCGCAGATTTTAGTTTTTGTCGAAGTTGTTGGTGATGGTTTTGAGCGTCGAGGCCGTGGTCGTGGTCCCATCCCCGACCTGGCCGTAAGCATTAGATGACCATCCGTAGACATCATTTGTACTGCTCAGCGCGAGATTATGGTCAACACCCCCGGCGAGGGTTGTGATATTCAAGCCGGTCAGGGGCGTGATCACCTGTGGTGTGGGACGATCCGTCTGTGTCCCATCCAGGAGTTGGTAGTAAGGGTTCCATCCCCACCCGATTACGGTCCCGTCGCTCGCCAGGGCATAATTAGGCCCCCACCCGCTAGAAAATACCTTTGTAATTGTCCGTCCGCTCAATGCACCCGAGTTAGTGATGTTGACCGCCGTCGTCCGAGTTGTCGTCCCTCCGTCACCCATCGATCCAGCTCCCCCGTAGCCCCACGCCAGGACACTGGAATCAGACGCCAGGACAACATTATGCAAATATCCCACCGAAACAGCCGTCACAGTTTTTCCACTGAGGTAGGATGATATATTCAATGGGGTACTCTGATTCGTTGTGGAGTTATTCCCAATTTGTCCATGTCCATTGTAGCCCCACGTCCATACAGTCCCATCACTTGCTAGGACGATAGAATGGTGTGCACCTGTACGAATCGATATCACCGTTTTCCCGGAGAGTCCGCCACCCGTGATGGCGACGGGCGTGAGTCGGTTGGTCATATCTCCGAGACCGAGTTCGTGATAGGTACCATTTGTCCCCCATCCGTAGACAACGCCCGTTGAGGACAGAGCTAGACTGAAGTAATATCCAGCAGCCAGGGACACGATAGTCACCCCATTGAGTGCTCCGTTATTGGTGATCTCGACGAACGTGCTTGTGTCTGATGTGCCACCGTTCCCAATAGCACCGTCTCTTCCTCCACCACACGAATGGACTGTGTTATCGCTACATAGAACAATCGTATGAAATTGTCCCATCCCCACATGTGTCACGACCCTCCCAGCAATCGATCCACCTGTCACGCGCGTGGGAAGCCACACATCAGTCGTGTGTCCCAGGCCGAGTTGACCGTAGTTATTTCTGCCCCACATATACAGTTTCCCGTCCCGACTGATGGCCGCAGAATGATATGCTATCGTTCCACCCCAAATCGACGTAATTTTGAAATCGGCGAGGTATTGGAGCAAAAAGGTCCGGTTGGCGACCTGGTACTCTTCATCTGTCGCGCGTATCCCAATATTGTACAGCGTATCTTCTGTGACGCTTGTGATGGTGCCAGCGAGGGCACCCGTCGTACTGTCCAGGGTCGTCTCCGGGGGAAGGGAGGTCGTGTTTGAATAGGCTACATTCGAGTCACTGGTCGCTTCCAATGTGAAATTGAAAGAGACACCTTCGTCCACGTTGCCGAGGGCGGAAGATGTGGACCAAACAGGAACGTCACTGTAGTAGACAGCGTTTGCCAAGGTTTTGGTCTGATTACCGTACACAACCGAGACGTCATAGGTGCCTCGAGGTTTCGAGGGGGCGGCGACGCGCAAGGCTGTACTCCCCACCTTCGAGAACGAGGTGGAGGTGCCACCCACCAGCACATCGTCCACTGTGTCTAGACTCTGCCCGCTCACGAGGAGATACCCAGACGAATTTGAGTCCAGCGCGGTCTGCGTGATGGGCGACCAGGACACGTCGGTGAGCTGGACCGTGCTCAGTGCCACGTAAATGAAGTAGAGCAAACAGGTGAGAATGGCATCTTGCAGTTCCTGATCCGTGGCACGGACGTCGAAGGAGTACACCGTCAACTCGGTGACAGAGGTGATATTTCCAGTCAAATTCCCCGTGGCGCTGTCCAGTGTGGTTTGTGGTGGGAGTGGGTCAACGTTTGAGTACATCACCGTAGAATCTGATGTGGCCTGGAGTTGGATCGTATAGGTCGTGTTGTCGAAAACATTCCCGAGATTCGATGCAGTTACCCACGTAACATTCGCAGAGTAGGTCAGTGCAGCAGGTTTGGTTGCGACGGCTGTATCCCCTCGGATCACAGACACCGCATACGTTCCACTCGCTTTTGCACCGACAACACAGTGCAAGATGGATGAGGAAACGTAACTTGTGCTACTCGCATTTGTTCCGTCGACCGTCACAATGCTACCAGGTGCAAAGCCGCTTCCCGTTACTTTGATGTACCCCCCGTCCAAAGACACAGCCGTATCGTCGACAGGTGTCCATGTATTGTCTGTGACGTCGACAGTCGTGATGGATAATGGAGGTGTGACGCCTTCCAGGTAACTGCCATTGCCCACGAAGTATGATGCCGTCACGTTGCCTGTCACGTCCACACTTGTCGCCTGAATCACGTCCAAAGCCTGTGTCAATCCGGTGATGTTTGCTGCCACGATCCCCGACAGTCCACTCCCGTTCCCAACCAATGACCCGTTCTCTTCCTTGAGCACCACATTGCCCAGATGCAGGGTATTGGCAGCTAACCATAAACTTCCGAACCGTTTGTCAGCGCTTCCCAGATCGTATGTTTCGGTACCCGCAGGAAGGAGGGCATTGGGCGTCACTTCGAGGGCAGAGACACCGTTGGATGCGAGACCCATGGAGCCCGTATCCGCATTCGCAAGAAACAGACCGGTCGACGAGGCATTGGCAAAGGCGATACTCGGTTCCTGTGGACTGCCCTCCTCAAAAATCCGGATCTGGGCAGTGGGTTTGACTTGGCCACGGAAGGTTAAGACCATTCTATATATAGAGTTACATATTTAAATAGATGGCAAATCAGTAGAGTGCGTAAAACTCTGTAATGGCGATGTACCCATTGTTCACGATTCGAATGTACCGCGCGTCAACATCTACAGCATAATCCTGTATTCCCTCTGAAAACGTACCCGTATTAAATAGGACAGTCCAATTCGAACCGTCTGTGCTATACTCGACGTTTCTGTTCTCAGTGTATGATTTACTCCACCCACCCGGGAGGATTCCGTAAAAGTCACACCCTATCACAACTGACGTGACTCTGTATACTTGCTGGAGATCCATCATCACCCATTCGAAAGCACCGGCATAGCTGTTTGTGCCTGTTTGTAAACTTGGGACACAGGTGTTATTTTGCATATCTGTGGCCGTTGCAGGACTGCAATAGTTCGTATAAACACTGGATTGTGAATACACGATTCCCGAAGGAATTGTACCGGGTGGAGGTGTAGACAGTATCATAGCCGAGGCGTGGACGCATGTTCGAGGATCAGCAGCACGCTGGGCAGAGTATGTATCTAACGTGTGTCCAATAGGGTGTCAAATTGACTGTGAAACTGGATGTCTCTGTTGACTATAAGGCCATTGCGTCAATAATATCATGCAGTGCTTGGATGACAACTGCAAACAGTTTATTGTAATGGATCGTTAAATACTGTTCTCCGGACCGGCTGTGTCCCAATTGGTCCAGATCGAACGGTGCTGGAGATACACACTGATCCAATCCGAGATCTTGCAACTCTTGAGCTAATAATCCAATGTCGTCACCCCGCATCGGTAACCCGGGAATGTCGTCTCGCCAAGTGAATGTATACCCGTGCAATTTCTTGATGAGTTCGACAGCATTCTGAATTGGTTGGATGTTCGATTTCAGGCGTTTATCGGATGCAAACGCCGTGATATTTCCACCAGCAAACACATTCCCTGTTGTTGTCACTTCCCCGTCTACGACAATATCGGATACCACGTTTCCTATGCTGATGTTGCCTACATTTGCCACGTTCGCGTCCACACTACTTGCCTGAATTACGTCCAGAGCGTCTGTCAAACCAGTAATATTCGCAGCAATAAGACTGTCAAGGCCTGCTCCGTTTCCAGCAAACACATTAGCAGTTACGCTCGTCGCCTGAATTACGTCCAGTGCTTGCGTTAATCCTGTAATATTACCAGCGACAATGTTGGCTAACCCACTGCCATCTCCCACCAATTGGGCGGATGTCGACAATGCACCGTCCTCATCTTTCAGCACGACGTTCCCCAAGTACAATGTGTTCCCGCTCAAGTACAGACTGCCGAACATATGTGTGGATGACCCCAGATCGTACACACTGTTACTTTGAGGTACAAGGGCTGTGGGCGTGACGGTGAGCACGCCACTTCCATTTGCCGAAATGCCCAGATTGCCGGTCTCGAGGTACACACCTGTCGTCGTTGCATGATTGAACGAAAGCATGGGTTCGGTCGCACTTCCGTTCTCGAGTAATATGGGAACGCCAATGCTCAAATTCCCACCCACAATCAGTACGGAGGCATCAATCTCACCTTCCAGGATGATTTCACCGTCCACATTCCCATCCAGCACCACGTCCGCGTCAATGTTACCAGTCAACGCTGCAGCATTCAGGGATTCCAAATAGTACCCGTTACCAACGAAACTTGTCAACGTGTTCCCCAGCGTCTGTGGAAGGACACTCTGTGAAATGACGCCTTCCGTCAAACTGCTGGCATTACTGCTTGCTACGCCTTCGAGGAGTGCACCGTTACCCAGAATGTACGCACCCGACACATTACCTGAGACGTCCACCGAATTTCCCACAAAATTTGTTAGGGTATTCCCCAGGGTTTGTGGGAGCACTGCTTGTGAGATGACGCCTTCCGTCAAACTGCTTGCATTCGATGACGCCACTCCTTCGAGAAGCGCACCGTTCCCCAACACATACGTCGCAGATATGTTGCCGTTGATAATATAACCATCCGAGGACACTTGTGCGATTTCAGATCCTGCCACTGTAACTCCGATCACGTTGGCGTCGTATAAGTACAACCCAGTGGAAGGCGACTCGTCGAATGTATAACTGGGTTGCGTCTGTGATCCGTTTCCAGCGCTCAAATTGGCCACCAACAAATTCAGTTCAATATCCGCATTACTCAACACAGAATTCGCCAGGTTTGCAGACTGTAAATACGCCGGTAAGACTGATTCGGCCACCACGCCTTCCGTCAAACTGCTTGCGTTTGAAGAGGCGACACCTTCCAACAACGCACCGTTCCCCAGAATGTACGCACCAGAAATGTTTCCGTTGACAACAAGTCCATCCGTCGAGATCTGTGCCACTTCGGTTCCTCCCGCAGCAATGCCGAGGGTATTGGCACTTGCTCGATACATACCCAAATCTAGTTCGGAACGGAAGGCGTACGAGGGTGCTGCTGCTGTCCCATCCGTATTGGCCAGCACGAGATTCCCTGTCAGGTTGCCCAGAACATCAAAATCTTCCTCGACGTACCCGCTCGTCAAAATAAGATCCAAATTCCCGAGGTCAACACCCACATTACTCAACAGGCCTCCGTCTCCGTAGTACACATTGGCAGTGACTGTAGACACATTCAAATTATCCACCACGGACTCGATGCCGGTCAACAAAGCTCCGTTTCCAATGAAGACAGTCTCCTCGTTTCCAATGGTTGTGGGTAATCTGTCCTGTGAAAGCGTCCCCTCCGTCAACAGACTGGCATTCGAGGAACCCACGTTGGTCAACTGGCTGCCGTCTCCAATGAATGATGTCTGAGCATTCCCGATGGTTGTGGGTAATCTGTCCTGTGAAAGCGTCCCCTCAGTCAACAAACTGGCATTTGAGGAACCCACGTTGGTCAGCTGGCTTCCGTCTCCAATAAAGGCATTGGCAGTAATGATGTTGGCCGTGATGGTCTCTGTCTCGAGGTCTACAAATACGCTGCTCAAGGTGGTCTGTTGTGTTTGCGCATTACTCCACAAATCGGCGACATTGCTCTGGAGATCAACCAGTTCCGTTTGTTGGTCTACTGCGTTTCCTTCCAGAGATGCAAGGAGGATCTGCTGGCTCTGTGCATTGCTCCAGAGGTCCGCAGTGTCCGTCTGAAGAGCCGTGATCTCAGTCTGCTGCAACCCAGCGTTGGCCCACAGGTCTGCAGTGTCCGTCTGAAGAGCCGCGATCTCAGTCTGTTGGTCCCCAGCATTGGCCCACAGGTTTGTCAACTCAGTCTGTTGGTCCCCAGCGTTGGCCCACAGGTTTGTCAACTCAGTCTGCTGGTCTCCAGCGTTGGCCCACAGGTCTGCAGTGTCCGTCTGAAGAGCCGTGATCTCAGTCTGCTGCAACCCAGCATTGGCCCACAGGTTTGTCAACTCAGTCTGTTGGTCCTCAGCGTTGGCCCACAGACTGCTGATATTACTTTGTTGCTCACCTGCATTTGCCCAAAGATCGGCCAAACTCGTGTCCAATCCGACGACATTACTGATGGCTAGGTTTCCACGTAACGAGTCAGCAGCAAAGCTCCCGAAGACCGTCACCAGTGCGTCCGAGGGGCTCTGGGTGGTATTGTTGAGAATGTCCGAGTAACCGGATGCGAAAGCCACGTTCCCCCAATTGTACATTTGCATGACCACATTGCCATCATCCACAAAACGGGCGAGAGACTCGGCTCCGGTCTGTAGGACATCGACGGCTGGTCCTGTTCCCTGATTATGTACCACCAACTGCTCTGAAATTTCCACTTGTGAGTCGACGTATACGACATTCCCACTATCAATAATCAGATTCCCCTGCAGTCGAGTGTTTCCACGGACCGTCAGGGAATCGGCAATAGTTGTCGGAAGGTCTGCCAGCACAGTCGCATACAGATTGCTCGTGGTGAACGTGTCTGTGTACCCTTGAACGGTGACGCTGAGTGTGTCCACATTGGATGAGAGGCCATCTGTATTGGCTGACAATGTATCAACGTTACTGCTGAGTGTGTCCACATTGCTGGTGAGCGTGTCAATGTTGCTCCGGACATAGGAACTCAGGGCATCTGTATTGGCTGACAGTGTATCAACGTTGCTGCTGAGTACGTCTACATTCGATGAAAGGATGTCTACATTGGAACTGAGTGTGTCTATGTTGCTACGGACATAGGAACTCAGAGCGTCTGTATTGGCTGACAGCGTATCAACATTACTGGACAATACATCAACGTTTCCAGAGAGTGTATCAATATTGCTCCGGACATAACTGCTCAGCGCATCTGTATTGGCTGAGAGTGTATCAACGTTGGAACTGAGTGTGTCGATGTTGCTACGGACATAGGAACTCAGAGCGTCTGTGTTTGCTGAGAGGGTGTCCACGTTACTGCTGAGAGTGTCCACGTTGCTGCTGAGCGTGTCGACGTTGGAACTGAGTGTGTCTATGTTGCTACGGACATAGGAACTCAGGGCATCTGTATTGGCTGACAGCGTATCAACGTTACTGCTGAGAGTGTCCACGTTGCTGCTGAGCGTGTCGACGTTGGAACTGAGTGTGTCGATGTTGCTCCGGACATAGGAACTCAGAGCGTCTGTGTTTGCTGAGAGGGTGTCCACGTTACTGCTGAGAGTGTCCACGTTGCTGCTGAGAGTGTCAATGTTGCTCCGGACATAGGAACTCAGAGCGTCTGTGTTTGCTGACAGCGTGTCGACATTGGAACTGAGTGTGTCGACGTTGCTGCTGAGCGTGTCGACGTTGGAACTGAGTGTGTCTATGTTGCTACGGACATAGGAACTCAGCGCGTCTGTATTGGCTGACAGCGTATCAACGTTGCTACTGAGCACGTCTACATTACTGCTGAGGGTGTCGATGTTGCTCCGGACATAGGAACTCAGCGCGTCTGTATTGGCTGACAGCGTATCAACGTTACTGCTGAGTGTGTCCACATTGCTGGTGAGCGTGTCAATGTTGCTCCGGACATAGGAACTCAGCGCGTCTGTATTGGCTGACAACGCATCCACGTTGCTGGACAGGTCGTTGACATTACTGGACAATACATCAACGTTGCCAGAGAGTGTATCAACGTTACTGCTGAGCACGTCTACATTACTGCTGAGGGTGTCGATGTTGCTCCGGACATAGGAACTCAACGCATCCGCATTGGCTGACAGTGTATTGACATTTGTGCTCAATGTAAGGATGTTTGCATTGGCCGTCTCCAGGGTTTGGACAAGTCCCACGACATTTGCGGGCAAGATATTACTCAACTGCCACCCGTCTCCCACGAAAAAGTCCATCACAGCCGTTTGTCCGGAGACATTCCCGTATACGTGTGGTGTATCGATCGACTGAGAAACGCTCACGTTCCCCAAGACACTTACCAGAGCTCCGGTCGGCGCGGCAGTCAATGTATTTAGCGACGCGTCCAGACCACTCGCAAACGCAACGGAGCCTTCGTCATAGATCTTAAACACGACATTCCCGTCATCCTGCGCTTCCATGATCGGCTGTGCACCCGACTGTTTTACGATCAGGGCAGCTCCGTCCCCAGCATTGTCCACAATGATTTGTTCGGATGTCCGGATTTCCGAGTCGACGTATACCACGTTCCCGCTTGCCACAACGAGGTTCCCGAAGACGCTCAGATTGCCCAGAATGTCCGCGTTGTTCGAAACTGTCAATGTCGGAGTCGTGATCGACTGGTCGACAATTGCCGTCTGGCCCAGAAGGTTTCCGTACAATTGAGATGTCTTTACAGAGGTATTTGCAAAGAGTGTCTCAGACGTGATGTTCGGTGCTGTCAACAGAGTATCCACAACAGATGTCTGACCAACCACGTTTCCGTACAATTGTGCCGTGGTTACTGATGTGTTGGCAAAGATTGTCTCGGAGGTGATGTTGGGTGCCGTCAATGTATTGAATACCGCCGACTGGCCAAAGATGTTCCCGAAGACGTTCCCAGTGAGTGCTCCAGAAACAGTCACGTTATTCAGTACGGGTGTATCACTCAACACCACATTCCCTGTACCTGTCTTTGTGGTCACACCCGTGCCTCCGTGCTCAACTGCCAAAACACCGACAGTTGCGTTCGACACGTTCAACGTATGCAATCCAACCGCGTTTCCAGTAAAGTTGGCCAGGACATTTGCCATGGTGGTTGTGCCTTTGAATACCGCATTCGTATTCAGCACAACTGCACCCGTTCCCGTTTTAAAGGTCGTCCCCGTTCCTCCCGCACTCACCGGTAACAGGCCATTCGCATACGTCAAACTCACGTTTCCTATGATATTTGATGAGTAAATGTCTCCCAAAACTGTGAGAGAATTGGAGACAATCGGGTCAATGTTGGCCATCAAGGTATTCCCAGTTCCCGTTCGGTGTGGATCACTTTCTCTCCACCGCGGCAACACACCCACAGTATTTCCAATGGGTAATCCGTATGCACCCACCAAATTCGCATGGAGAAAGTCTGTATACACGTTGCCATGAATCGTGAGAGTATTGCTGAGCGTTGTCAAATCGCCTTCGAGGGTCACGTTTTTTAGGACGGGTTCCACATTCAACACAGCTGCTGATCGACCGGTACTGATGGTTACGGCGGTTCCTCCGTGTTGCACGGGTAAAACACCAGTCACGTTGCCCAAGTTGACTGTTCCACCACCCACAACATCTCCTGCTCGTTGAATGGCGACGTAATCGATGTACACATAGTCTGGCACAGTAGTCGTATTCGAAATGAGCCAGCAATCAATCTTCTGTGGATTTCCTGCCCCGATATCCTGGCCATTCACAACAACTCTGTTGGTGATTTTGACGTAATTCCAGCCCGGTGACCTGATAATGGATGACGGAATGGGCACAGACGATCCTGGAATGAGAACATTGTGACCGCCTTCTTTATTGAAATAGATCTCGTATTCGAGGTACGTCAGCGTCGGTTCTGAAGCGTTCAAACCCGAATCACGACCTGTCGATGTTTTGTCAAAGGTCAACTTCATTGTCCCTTCTGTGGTCAACGCGGACACGACATAGTACCCTGTAAAAAACGTATCGAATTGCCATTCTTCCTGGTACTGGTTCCATGGCGGGACGACAAACGACATGACTTGCTATTAGGAGATATATATTTGTTCGAGATGTAGTCTACGCAAGGTACCGAATAATGACCACACCAGAACCACCTTGTCCCCCTCCATACCCATCTGTTGTGTTATTACCACCTCCACCACCACCACCACCGCCGGTGTTTGCTGTGGCATTGTACCCGTCCACCGTATGTGCTTTTCCACCTGCACCTCCTCCATGCGTTGCAGACCCTCCCGCGGATGAACCATCATGCGCAGAACCACCCCCACCCCCACCAACACTGTATGGTCCCCAAACAATACCAGGTCCACCATTACCACCATTGTATGTTGTTGTAGTCCCTCCAACACCACCTGCTCCACCACCACCGCCACCACCGCCTGCACCGCTTGAACCATCTCCTCCATCATACCCTGCCAAACCTGTACCGCCAAACCCCCCATAGCCACCACCACCACCACCGGATGCACCATCCCTTCCATATGATGTATAGTAATTTCCACCTCCTCCACCACCAATGGCTGTCAATCCATTGAACGTCGTGCTCGTGCCATTCTTTCCGTATCCATTGGTAGATGCCCCTGTTGATCCAACCCCACCAGTCCCACCGGTTCCAATGACAATTGCATATGATCCACTGGATAACAGAACGGAGCCTTGTATGACTTGTCCTGCTCCACCACCTCCTCCAGGGGCATCACCACCACCACCGCCCCCACCCACAACAAGGTACTCAATAACCCCACCGGAACTCACTGTCAGGGTGCCATTTGATGTAAATCTTCGGTATGTGTATCCCCCATTTGTTGTGACAGCACCACCAGACGCAGTGAAATAGTTGTACACCAAACTGAAGCTACGGATGGCGCTCTGCAATTGTGCGTCGATTGCTTCAACGGAAAAGTTGTACGTGGTCGAGGACGTTGCTGTAATACTCCCTTGCAACACCCCGTTTGAAGCCAGTGTGATGGATGGAGGAAGACTGGATGTGGCAGTATACGTTGCAGCATCTGTGGCACTCAGTGTAATGGAAAACGCATTGCTGTAGTACACATCTCCAAGCGAACTGTTCGTCGACCACACAGGCACCGGGTCAAACGATACAGCATTGATTTTTGTGAATGATCCGCCCCCAGTTTCGACAACCACATCATACGTTCCTGTCGTCTTCGGATTGACGCTGACACGTAAGAGTGTGGAGTTGACCAAGGTAACCGACGCAGCTGCAGTCCCCCCGATCGATACATTTGTTTCAGTCTGAAAGTTAGCCCCATCAATAACTAGGTAGCCGGTAGTTGTCGTACTCAACGCTGTATCATCAATTGGGGTCCACGACGCGTTTGTAATTGTGATTGTATTGATGGACGGAGGTAGCTTGATACCCGTTATTCCACTTCCGTCTCCCCGAATACTCCCCACATCTAAATTCTGAATAAAGACATTTCCTCCGAGAGCTTGGATGAGGGCACCTGCCAAGTCAATGGTGTTCCCGCTGAGGTATAGATCCCGGAACCGTTGGATCGTACTGCCTACATCGTACGTAACATTGGCAGATGGAAGAATATGGCCACCCACAGTTGTCGAACCGTCTACTGTCAAAACATTTGTCGTTACACTGGAACAATCAATGATATCCAATGCGTCCGTCAACCCGTCGACATTACTGGCCTGAATCCCAGCGAGTCCACTTCCGTCACCTACAAAGGCCGTTGCCGTCGCAGTTCCATCTACGGTTAACACGTTCGTGGTGACCGAGCTGTTGTCAATTGTGTCAATTGCATCACTTAAGCCGTCGACATTACTGGCCTGAATCCCAGCGAGTCCACTTCCGTCACCCACAAAGGCCGTTGCCGTCGCAGTTCCATCTACTGTCAAAACATTTGTTGTCACACTGCTCGCATCAATGATATCCAGAGCATCTGTCAATCCACTGACATTGGCTGCAGATACGTCGTACAGTCCAGCAGCGTTCCCGGATAACACACCTTGGACATCCACAACATCTGGTGAGATGGTCATGACGGTTTGTCCATTTGCCGTGAACCCTAACACACCATCTGCATGATGGTACAACCCCGTAGCTGGTGATCGACCGAACGTATACGGAGGCGCTGATGCATTGCCTGCGTGCATTTCGATACCTGATTGACGCAAGTTTCCCCTCAGAAGCGCTGGCATTATGGAATGAGGCACAGAAAATGTTCAACAGATCCTTATGGCACGGCGGATCTCTTGAACATCTTTTGCTTTACAAACTACATCAATCAATAAGGAACTCTGCAATACCGAACATGGATGCAGCAAGCATTCCGACAGTCGTGATCCCGAACACCGTCATATGTGTGCTGGTGGCGTCACCGATGTAGGGGAACCTGACAAGGGCTCCGTACCAGTACAACACGAGACATACGATGAGGAACACGACCACGCGATGGGCATACGTCTCCACCAACCCTGACAGCTTGTTTTTTGACGACAGTGGGGGTGACGGCGCCTGTGGATGAGCATATTGATGCTGTGGCGGGGGATACTGTTGAAACTGCTGCAGGTGTGGTGGTGGAGGACCACGATAATACCGCCTCCGCTGGGGCCTCTGTTGTTGCTGCTGAGGAGGTGGTGGTAGTGGGCGAGGAGGTTGTTGTTGCTCCGGGGGGTCTGCAAACCGGACCTGCTTCTCTGGGGCGGGCACGTCTGGGGAGTACACGGGTGCCTGCAGAGGGTCCCGTCCGCTGTTCGAGGTAACCTGGGGCACATTCAGCTTGCTCAGGGGCGTCGCATTCGTATCGTCTCCAAACACGCTCTCGTCTGGCATTAGTCATCCTTCATATTTTTTTGACTGCCAAAAAACGACAGAAGCACGTGTCGCACGTCATCCTCGATCTTTAAACGAAGCATGAATGGATCGACGGCCATCTCCAGCATGACGGGCATGAGAGCGTCAATGATCACAAAGTCGGGGTCAACGGATTTGCATAACCCCTCCAGCAGCGTGAACGACCGAACGATCATAAAGACGTTGTTACTGAACGTCACGTTGGGGTTGGAGCTCACTGGTGCCGTCTTCATCAGGGCCGTAAACTGCTCAATGTCCGTGATTTCAACGTAGTCCAGGATGTTGGTGATAAAGGTGCGCAACATCTCCATATCGTCTTCCGTGGGTGTTCCAGTCAGGTACCCGTATTCCAGCATATACTGCAGCATCAGGTCCGTGTTTCTATTCAAATAACTCACCATCAACGCCTTCATACCCAAGACCATCGATTCCGGGATCTTCATCACGCTCCCGAAATCGTACAGC
>Ga0209929_1000454_pt1 | contig 15151 bp, 15 predicted proteins | sample SalPon2_C_H2O_MG_2_FD_185731 | JGI IMG/M metagenome (GOLD analysis project Ga0209929, IMG submission 185731) | Salt pond water microbial communities from South San Francisco under conditions of wetland restoration - Salt Pond MetaG SF2_C_H2O_MG... ... | reverse complement strand
CTTCTATTAATTTGATTTGACCAGACTTGGTCGCCACCCCAGGATGCACCTTCGAATGATGCTAATTCGTCTACATACTTCATAAGTTGGCCGAGTATCCGATTCCCAGCTGAATATGAAGCAGCATTGCAGCATCTGAAATGGGGACCCTAGGCATCTGCCCCGGGCTCTTTAATGTGTCGAGCGATAATTGCATCATCGAGCCATGGGAGGCCTGAGTTTGGGATTGATAGAGATCCTCAGAGGCCGACCGACCAAGACCTAGCACCCTGAGGCTATACATCTTGTCCGTGGTATAATCCCAGTACCTGGATGAGTCGGCAGCCAAGTAATCCCTCCAATCCTTGTCTGAGACTCCGGTTATAGGGACGCTGTACTTGATCGCCAAATAGGTGTTGACCATCTTCACCTGCTCACGGCTACTGAGGCGCGGGTAATAAACAAGCTCTGCTATGGAGAATAGACTGGAGTCAATGATTTCAAGGTGAGGGGTATAGGATGTTTTATATCTAGAAGAGCGCTGCATAGACAAGGTCAGTATCTTGGGATTCCCATCACTGAAATCCAAGGAAGTCCATGTCGCCCCGTGCATAATCTTGTTGTCGAAGACCGTGATGTCACCCAGCTCCATGAACTTCTTACCCGTCGAGGAGGTGAAAGATGGCTTTAAGACTAAAAAGAGCGTCGTCGCGCCCTCCATCTTAGGGATTTTACCCGCCGCACTTACTTCTAAATCCAGGAGATTCAATGTGTGGTAATTGCCAATAAATCCTGCCGAATCCCCATCCGAGCTCCATAGACTAGCGCCACTAATTCCACCGGGTGCCGGGACCACCTGACCACTTGCTAAAATGGGTAGAAGTCCTATAAAAACACATATAATTAAGCGTTGTGTTTTAAGATAATGTCGCAAGAAGGTCATGGCCTATTCGTCTAAAATGTCATTTAAGTTAGGAAAAATATTTTCCGCAACTTTTGAAACGCGATTCATTGATATAAATCACTCAATTTTTCGAAAGTAATTCAAGAAAATCCACTATTTATCCACATATAAAAACCTCTCATCATGGCTTAGTACATGCCTTGTAGAGCGTAAAGGCACTCCATATGAAACCCGCTCCAGTGATATGAGAGTAAGACTTTTGACTTTTTATGTCCGTATTCCATAGATTGCTGATGCCACTCGGTGGCTTTGTCCAATAGGCTTTCTATGTGGTCGAGGTAATCCAATACCTCTAGTGAGGGGTGAATGAATTGATGTTTTTTAAGCCTGGCTTGAAATTTTCGCAGTTGGGAGCATAGGTTTTCGATGTCCCGTGGGACACATGGGACACCTGAAGGATGCTGGCGGGACAATCGCAGCTCCTTGTCCACCCATTGGTAAATCTCTTCGGCAATGGGGTGTAGTTCCTGGGCGGCGCGCGCCTGCTCCTGCCGCCTCTGAATGGCAAGGGCCTGCTTGTGCTCGAGGTTCATTTTTTCAAGTTTCCGTTGATGCTCCAGTTCAAGCTTTCTCAGCGCTACTTTTTCGTTGGTGTTTTCAACATTTCGAATGGGGCTTGATTGCGATGCTATTGATGGTTTTTCATTTGGCACCGGGGTTTTGTTAACTGTAATATGATCTCTAGCATTATCTGAGGTTTTAATCCACCGATCTACTGTGGATTTACTCGTATTTAGAATGCGGGCGATTTCGCGGATAGAATGCCCATTTTCTTTTAGGTCTTGTGCTTTAAATTTTAACTGCTCTGGGGAGTCTTGGGGCGTTTGATTCATGATGGTTGCTCTATTAAGGTTCTTTGATTTTGTTTAGTTGCTCATATGGTATGAACTGGGAATAATGGTGTCTTATAGCTGTCTCGTATCATGATACGAGACAGTCCAGGGGGGATGGTACAACGAGGTAAAATGAATGTATCTCTCACATTGTCAATCGATTAAGATCTTCCCGGTTGTGACAGGCCACTGTATCACCTGTGATACATGTATCAAGTTGATACAGCATCGTCTTGGTACTTCTGCAGCGTTCGTTGGACCTTCATTTTATCGCACCCAACACGCTGTGCAATCTCGCGACGTGACATCTCGTTACCGCTGTGCAGGTCCAGAATCTCTTGCTCTAATTCAGTGGGTCCTGCGCTTTTCAAGTGATTTCGCTCGTGATCGTACCCTTGGAAGTAGGCCCCCAGAAAATTGTTCACCTTTTTGATGGTCATCAAAATGACGTTGTCCTCGCCATATTGAAATTCTGCCGAGCGCACCTTCAACTGCTTGATATAGATTTGGTTAGGATTTGCAATGCTCTTGCCAATACAGATGACGGCATCAGCAAAGCGCGACAGACCCGAGGAGCCCGCCATGTCCTTTAAGCTGATGGGCTTGTAGGGTGCACGTTTTGGGGTGTGGGCGATGATCAAGATGGAAAGGTGCAGCTCTGATTTAAGCTGTTTGAGTACTTTCATCAGATCATTGGCTTCCTTTGCGCTTTCCAGAGCATCGCGGCTTAAAAAGGTGATGTTGTCGATGATCAGCACCTTGCATCGGTGCGCGATCACCTCCTTCTTGATTTCACGAAAGAACGTCTTGTCACTGATGTTGATGTCGGTCAGGTTTTGTTGAAACTTCAAGATTTTCAGGTGATCATGAAACTCAAACTCATCTTGATAGTCATCGGAGTAGCGTTTGTGAAATTGCTTGTCGCTCATTTCAAAGTCGCAGTACAAAACGCCTTGCGATATCGACGACAAGCCGAAGCCTTCAATGGGTTTCCCGGAGGCGATGGACTGCGCAATTTGTAACGACAGGATGGTCTTACCGATGTTGCTGTCGGCAAAGAGGATGGTCACCTCCCTTTCAAACCACAGTTCATCAAAAAGCATCTGGGGGATGGGGATGTTGCGGGCATCTCGGATGCACTCATTGGCCGTACGCACTTGGAAAATAGAGGACGCCATCACTTTTGATTAAATAATTCATTGAGATTCAGGCGGTACGGGCATCCTTTGGGTTTTTCAGGATCAAAGACATAGGTGGCCAATACAGAATTAATCTCGGGATGCTCGTCTCGTATTTTACGGAAGGCCAAATAGAGCGGGCTCTCTCGGTGTGGGTTTAAAGGCCTCGGGGCGATGGACTTTCTCATGGTGTTGTGGTATTTCCGCGTTGCTTGAGATCGAGCCAATGATCCAAATGGCTCTTTCTAAACAGCACCCGTTTTCCTTGCTTGAAATGCGGAATGATGGATTTGGAGGTATAGCCGTACAGGGTGCTCTTGGATAGCTTGAGGTAGGCTGTGGCCTCGTCCATGGTAAAAATGGGGTCGGAAGGGGCCTGGTGTTGAGGCTCAGCTTCTAACCCTTCCTTAAACTTTTGGATGGATTCATGGAAAAGCTCGCGCAGCTCTTCGTGGGTGGTGACAATGATTTGTTTCATTTGAACAGTTTTAATTGTTTAACTGCACAAATGTTGGCCGTTGATTTGCCGTGGGGTCACCCCAGGGGTCACCCCAAATGTTGCATTACTTATCTCTCTTGGCTGATTATCAGCGAGATATCCTCATTGTTTAAATCCGTGATAAAGGGCATTATTCGGCTCATGCGATGTTGCCTGACCTTGTCAGCCCCTTGATAAGGGTCGTTGAGTCTCTTTCTGATGTTCTCGGCGTTGTACCCGGTGATTTGTGAGATCAAACGCGCAATGGCAGTGTTGTCCGCTTGGTTGATTTTGGCCTGCTTCAAAAGCGCGGAAATTACGATGACGCTTTCAACCATGGTAAACCGCTTGGTACTGTCGTCGCCCTCCTCACCGTGAAGGGGGTAATCACCATAGGTTTCTGACATGAGCTTTTCACCGCGATACTCTTGAAACTCGTTGCCCGTGATGGCGAAATGCTCGGCAAGCTCGCGATGTATATCCCGTGGGTAGGCCAATTTCTGAATCTTCCTAAGCATAGCGCCTTCAAAAAGTGTTTCCCATGAGCTTACCCCACCAGCGTAGAACCGCCAAGTATAGCTCACGGCGCGATAGGCACTGTAGGCATAGAGGTTATGATAAAGGTTGCCGGAGCAGTACAATTCATACAACGTTGAATTTCTCACTGTGGGTTGCCGTGACCAGTTTTCATTATATATAACGTAAGGGGAGTCCCAGGAGGCCTCGGTAATGCTTGTCATCCAATCTTCAAGGAATCGCTCCGGCAGAAGGAGAAACAAATAGCTCAGTTCAACGTACAGCGCCACATACATGTGGTCCAATAAATCTGAGCTAAAACAAGCGCCATCCTCGGTGAGGTCGTCCATGATCAATTTTGAAAGCTCAAGCGACAAATGATCACTTGCTTCCATGACATCCATGCCTAAATCCTTATAATAAGTGGACTTGTCTTCGCCGTATTCTAGTCCATATTCAATGGTGTTTTTGATGCACCCGATTGTTATTTCTTCCATCCTGCCTATTTAACTTTAGTTCAGCAAGAAAGGCAAAGCAATGATAAACTTCCAAAAACAACCTGAAATCTTCATCAATCTTCATCGAATTTCGTAGTTTAAGGGGGTTCATGAGCGGAAAGTGCCGAAATACTACAGACCAAGCTCTTTGCGGAAGTATTGCACGCGCATCGTTACCTTATTGTATCACACTTACACCTACGATGGTAATGGTATGATAGGGACATTAACGCGAGATATGAGTACGAGTCTTGTTGCGGTGGGAGAGAATGTCCAGAGCTCTGAGTATGTGTACGATCACATGGGCCGTTTAATGACGGGATCTATTGAGTTTGTGGGCAAGGTTGGCAATAAATATGCTGTTTCGACGTCGTATAATAAGGCGGGCGGTTTATTGTCAAAGGTTTCGAGTCCTGACGCGTCGGCTCAGGTGTTTGCTGCGACTTCACAGGAAATGACCTATGATTTGACGTACCAGTACAGTGGCACTAAGCCGCACCAGTTATCTCAGGTGATCAGTTCGCAGGGGGTGCCTTACGCGATGTCATTTTCCTACAATGCTTCGGGCAGTATTTCCGAGATCACGGACCTGATGGGTGTGGATCATTCGAGCTATTACTGGGGCCAGGAGCAGTGGTTGTGTGGTGTGGAGAATGCTCAAGGCATCCACCACTATGTATACGACCACGCGGGCGAGCGCATCATGAAATCTTCGATCACCCAGACGACGGTACAGCTCAATGATGAGACGATCAACACGGTTACGACGTTGGAGCCTTATACCCTGTATGTGAATCCGTACTATGTGGTCACGTCCTTTAGCAATGCGGACCAGCGCTCGAAGCATTATTACATGGGCACTCAGAGGGTTGCCACGGACATCGGTGTGGATTATGGGGTGAGCCCCTCGCCGGAGCAGTTGTCGGGTGCGCGCGGCGGCGATGATGCGGCGACGGCGGGAGAAACCCCCCAAGGGTTAGAGACGGACCAGACTCCTTTCCAGAGCTTGGGCTATAAGCAGGACCTGGAAAGGGTGCTTTTGGGCCTAAGCGGTGAGATCGGAGTTGAGGATCTAAGTGAGGCTTTGGCACCGATTGAGAGTTTTTACCCGGACTTAAGCGCTGGGGTGAATTCAGGGGAAGGGATAGAGTCGGAGACTCCGTTGTATATAGGCACTCGCATTATGTATTGGTACCATCCGGATTATGTGAGCAATGTGGATATGGTGACCGATAAGTCGGGAGAGGCCTATGAGCTGTTCTTATACAATGCCTGGGGCGAAAGTCTCCACCACTGGACTAGCAGCAGCACCAACAGCTGGAGTTCACCGTATCGGTTGAATTCGAAGGAATTGGATTCAGAGACGGGGATGCACTACTACGGAGCGCGGTACCACCATCCCAAGTTAAGCGTATGGATGAGTGTGGATCCGAAAGCCATGAGTGGTGATAATATGACACGTTCGCCGTATAATTTTACGGATAATAATCCGGTCATTCTTATTGATCCAGATGGAAGAGATGTTGTCTTCTTTAATCGACAAGGGAAAGAAGTTCACAGAATCGAGTCATCAACATCTTTTGAAACATATGTAATGCATAAAAATGCTGATGATCATGTCATGGATCAAACTCACTATGAATCAAGGGCAGGTTGGGTACAAGCAAGAATGCCAAATGTCATTCAGGAAAAGGGCGGTAGTCCAACTACAACTTCACGATATCAAAAGCTCGATTATCAAATTGCTGCATCAACTCATTTGTTTAATGAAGCAAAAAATGATGGTACACTTCAACTCGTAACGGATGGTAATGCTTCGATACCTACTTCAGCACTATCAGATATTCCGAACCTAGACCCAACTTTGGTGAAGGCAGTGGCAATGCAAGAATCAGCAATTGGAAGTGGCGGTGTTGACGATGTTATGCAAGTAAATGTAAGTGGTGACTGGAATGAATTCAAATCTCAATATGGCCTAAGTAATGGTGGAGCTACAAACTCAACTCTATCTATAAATGCAGGAATACGTGTACTCGCAACCAAAGGATTTAAAGGAGGCATTGATTATAATTCCACAACAGGCGTAAGGACTTTTGAATTTCAAGGTTGGGATAAAGCAGTTGAGTCGTACAATGGTGGTGGGACTACAGGTTATTCACAGTCAGTTAATGACATGATAGACAATTCTGTTCGGGCTTCCCAAGAGAACTATTAGATTGATTATGAGAACACTTATTTTACTTATTACGCTTTCCTGGGTAGGTTGTCACAACCCAAGTATTCCAGACAAATACGAGTGTTTAGCCTTCCAATCCAAATCTGTTACTGATAAAGTACAGTCATATCTTGTCTCGGAATCCGAGTTGCAAGAAGATAGTATCCCGAGTATTGTAGAGGCCTTTAGCGTCAATCCAGAAATAGATACTTTGGTCGAGTACGTGATGAATGATAAGCAACAGCTACGATTTAAAATAGACAAAGTTGAATTTGAGAATTTCATCAATAAGGAAGATAGCATTATGTCATGCCTTTTCAACAATGCCTTCCCTTATGGTAAGCTTATTAAGCTCTATAACAAAACGGTCAACATCTTAAGCGTTGGGGAGATGCAAGTAATTGAATACGAGATTCAAGGCGGAGCAGAAGTTTTCCCACATTCCATATTAATAGTTTATTCATCAAGTGATACTTCTTATGTTGGAAACATAATTATATCCGATGGAATAAAGTGGATAAATGACGGTAGAACCGATGGATCAATATTAGTTTTTATCGAAAGAATTAGAATTCACAAGCAATTAGGAATACCTCTATTCTTCACGGGAGAGTACTTCGTACCCGTCACACATTATAAGCTACCGGGAAAATGGGGGTGATGTATCAATTTAGTGCTTGGCGCATATTCGGCAGCTTAAGTAATTGAAAATCAACATCGAAATAATTTTGAAAGGGATGAAATCCAGTGTTCTGTCCCCCCGCTGCCGCGCGAATCCTTTCGCGTGGTACTACTATTCACAGAAATGAGAAATAGTAGAACAAACTTGCTTTCTGTTATTTTTGATTCATGATCCGCAACTATATAATTTACAAGGTTGGTAGTGTCCCATTTTGTGTGTCTGAGCAGTTCGCGTCAGTCTTCGAGGGCATTACGAATTTAGGTTCGGGACACAGGAATCACCCTATTGTAGATCCTATGTCGCATTTAATTGACCGTCCTCAATCGAATTCGGCGTCTATGTCTAGACATGTAAATCATACAGAGGATGAAGGGGGCCGTGCCTTCCGCTTACGCGAAACAACCGTAAACAATGACGCCTGATGAAAAATTTAGCGAGACCCTTCAGCCTCCCACTTGCCCACTGTTGAGGCTGAGCTGCGGGCGTTTTGGACGGAATTTGTGTGCTAGATTGTGTGCTAGAATTGAAAAAAGCACCTACATCGGTTGACGTAAGTGCTTGATTTTGAGTGCTCCTCCTGCTGGGCTCGAACCAGCGACCCTCTGATTAACAGTCGTAAAATAGCCATTACCATTGATTAACGTTAATTCAAATAAACAACTTTTATCAGTTGATATTCAACAGTTTATGTAATTTGTTTAATTAGTGGTTTTTGTTGGTCACGGTCATTTGCGTTAGATTTGTATGCAAATTGTATGCAAATTTTGATTTATGAGCACATTAGCTGTTAAGGTTGTTTTAGATACGCGTCGCGCTTTGATAAAAAACGCCGGCTCTAAAGATCCTATCTACCCCATTAAGCTTCGAGTGACTTTTGCTCGTAAGCAACGCTATTACCCTCTAGATGTAAGTGCCGTGTCAAAGGCAGATTGGGAAAAGATTCAGTCGGGGCAGCGCATGTCTAAATCGCAACGTGAGGTTTTTCATACCATCCGTGAATACGAAGGTAGAGCCATTGAAATTACAGATACATTGCATCCCTTTAGTTTTCATGCATTTGATACGCGCTGGAAGAGCTCAGCAATGCCCACTCATTCTAGCAAGTCCTTTCAGGCGGTTTTTAAGGAATACATTGAAGACCTTCGGCGAGCAGGCCGTGCCTCTACCACTTCTAGCTATCAATGTGCCTTCAACAGTCTTACATCCTTTTCCAAAAACTTAGCATGGAACGACCTCACGCCGGAGTTCCTTGAAGAGTATGAAGCCTACATGCGCGAAGAAGGCAATTCTCAAAACACCATCGGCATCTACTTGCGCTCGCTGCGGGCGGTGATCAACTACGGTATTGCCAACGGACTCTTTGCCAAAGAGTATTATCCTTTTGGGCGTAAGTCGCACGGAAAGTACCAGATCCCTTCCGCTCAAAACAAAAAGCGGGCGTTAAGCAAGAAAGAGGTGGAAGCTATTAAAGCGCTAGAAGTAAAACCTGGATCACGAAAAGAACTGGCTCGGGACTTTTGGCTGTTCTCCTACTACGCCAACGGCTGCAACATCAAGGACATTGTGCACCTACGTTGGAAAGACATCGATTGGAAGGAAGGTGTGATTCAATTTGTCCGCAAAAAAACCGAACGTGCCAACAAATCCAACCAAGTTCAAATCACCGCAGTGATTCATCCGCACATCACCGAAGTCATTCAAAGAAGAGGCATGGATGATTCTCAGCCCGAAAACTATGTGTTTTCCATCATTGACGCGAACCAAACCGCCGAAGAACAGCACAAGCACACCCAAGAGTTTGTTCGACGCATCAACATTGGCCTAAAGCAAATTGCCAAAGAGCTGAATTTGTCTAAAAACCTAACCACATACACCGCGCGCCATTCGCATGCCTATGCATTACTGATGGGCGGTGCCTCATTGGAGGTCATTATGGACCAATTCAAGCATAGTTCTATGAAAACCACCATGAATTACATCGATTCCATCGACAATGAGAAGCGAAAAGACATCGCAAAACTGCTTTAAAAGCACTTTTTAAGTAGTAAAAAAGTAGTTTTTCAGACCTTTTTAGAACAAATTCGGACAAAAATGAGATGAAATTCGGCTGATTCGGACGTTTTTCGGGTGTAATTCAGGTGTTTTTCGGTGCAAAAAGGAGAGTTTTCTGTCTTTTTTAGTGCTTTTTCGACTACATTCAACTTTAGTATGAAGATTTTGAGTCGCTTTTTTGATGGGAAGTACAAAAAAGCAACCTTGAATAGCCGAACGCTAACGGAGAATCACCCTGACAGAGGTTTGGTGACAAATACCTATGACAAGTCGAGCAATTTGATTTCGATGAATCGTGCATCTATTGGTGCCATTTCTTTTCGGTATAGTTACAATAGGCTTCTCTCTAGAACGATGCCTGGATCTAGCGGAAATGATTTGTACGATGTGGTCTATACGTATGGAACACCAGGTGATGGTAAAAATGGCGCTGGCCGAATTGTCGCTATTGATCAAGGTCAAGGATTCAAAGTGGACCACTATTCCTACGATGAGTTAGGACAACGCGTTGTCGAGCAATCCACCATTCAGGTTCCTCAGGTAGGACAGCGCACATACCAAACCGAATTTAAGTACTCTTCATTTGGTAGAATACTCCAAGCCTCTTACCCCGATGGGGATGTTGTGAACTATCATTATACCGATAAAGGAGAACTCTTTAGTATTGAATCTACAGCTCCTGGGGAGCCTAAATTGTTCGTCGTTCAGGAGACTCAGTACAATGGATTTGGACAGATAGGAACGTTGATTTATGGGAATGGTACCAAAACGACGTATAATTACGCATCGAGTGATTTTGTAACATCGGGGTTAGGTCACTTAAATAAAACAGCCTTGTTTACCTCTACTGTAGAAGGTAAGGCTACCTTGGGCGGGGCAACCACCTCCCTGGCCAGCCGCGATTACCAGTACTCTAACCTTGGGATGGTGAGCTCATTAAACAAATCGATTCATTCCAGTTTAGCAGCGGGCATCACATCTCTTGATTATAGCTTTAGCTACGACGATAAGGGTCGATTACAAGGGTCAACACTGGCTACCGGCGGAATGAACATCTACGAGTTGACGATGGGATATAACGCCGTAGGAGGCATAACCAGCAAGGATTCTGACCTACCCAATGGAGGTCAACCCCTGGTCAACCCTAATTTGGAATATGACCTTTCCTATTCGTACAACCCCGCCAAACCGCATCAACTCCTTTCAGTCACTGAAGTAGGCCCAAATGGCGGTATTACTAATTTCAGTTACGACGACGTTGGTAATCTAACTGAATCATTCGGCCCTTCCGGAACCGAAGAGTTGATTTGGAATGAGCTTCAACAACTCTCAGGGGTCATGAACGGGAATGGAATTCATCACTACGTGTACGATCATAATGGGGAACGCATTATGAAATCTTCCATCAATCGTTCTTGGGTACAAGTCAACGACCAAAATGTCGATGATATTCAGTACCTAGAGCCATACACTTTGTATGTAAATCCGTATTATGTTGTCACTTCATTCCATAATGGGGATCATATAAGCAAACACTACTACATGAACACCCAACGGGTAGCGACCGACATCTCAATCAACTACCAGGGACCACCCCCACCCATTGCCCCTGGAGCGCCAATGTCAAGCGACAGTGCTCAATCCACGGGCATGGGAATTAGTGCGTCTTTTGAGGATGATTTGAATGAAGTACTCCAACAATTTGATGCGGGTGATCTAAGCAGTTCACTTTCTGAGAATGGTGTTGCCATGGAGAAATACTATCCTAACGCAGCGTCAGAATCTGAGTCCATGAATAGAATTCTATATTGGTATCACCCTGACTATCTCGGAAGCGTAGACCTTGTCACAGACAGAAATGGCGTTGCCTATGAATTCTTCCTCTACACCCCTTGGGGAGAAGACATGTACAGTTACAATTCAGGTACCTCAAACTTTACTTCACCCTACAGGTTTAATGGTAAAGAGAAAGACCCTGAAACAGGATATCACTATTACGGTGCGCGGTACTACCAAAGCAAATTCAGTATTTGGATGAGTGTGGATCCGTTGGCGCATGAGACGTTGGAACCATATGTATATACAGGAAATAATCCTGTCATGTTGGTGGATCCGGATGGCAGAACAATCATTCCTGTTCACGGGACATGGTCAAATCAAGGAACTTGGCAAAATAAGAACGGAATTCGTCAAGCTTGCAATAATCTATTTAATGATAATGTACTAACTCCTAATATATTTACATGGTCAGGAGGTAATTTCGCAGAATATCGAACTTCAGCCGCATTTAAATTGGTCATGCAGGCGATGAACGAAATGAAAAGTGATTCATTCAATGGTCAAATAACACTTGTAGGTCATAGTCATGGGGGAAATGTGGCAATTGAAGCATTGAATATGATGGCAGAGATGGCAGAGTTCGATGATGTTCAGCTAAATTTACTTACTATAAATACCCCTGTTCGCGACGATTATCAATTATCCGACAAGGCCTCCTCAAGAGTAAATCACACCAATGTATATGACCCTAAAGATCCTGTTCAAAACAAAGGAGGGAATATGACAACTGTGTTTCCGCCAAACGGGCCGTTACCGAATACACCAAATGAAAATGCCCCATGGGGAGAATACGGTGTCGCGGGGAGAACTTTTGATACTGCCAATAACATTAAGGTTAATAATCCACAAGGATTGGTGAAAGGATGGATTTTCACTACACTTCCTTTGATACTTATTCCAGTAGAAGGAGATTTTCACAATTCACACAATCGTGTAGACGATTGGATAGATCAAACTAAACAATGAAAAGAACATTAATAGGGATTATACTGCTTCACTTAATGAGTTGCAATAATTCCACGATCAAGCTAGAAAGGATGCCATTTGCAATAATTGAGTTTCAAAACCTACCTAGGGGCGTTAAAAACTATGTTATGGATATTAGAAGTGATTTCTATTGGATAAATGAGTCTTTTATCCTTCTGAACCCCTCTGATACAAATCAGTATGCGTTTCATGTACAACAGTCATCATTTGCTCCATGGATATACCACCATAGCTTCACTCAATTGACTAGTGGTATTACTTACAAGATTGAAACTCAAACCCCGTACCCCTATATTCTTTATGGAGATACTTTGCTGATTCCCTGTCAGCACAACATCCAATTGTATCGAAATAATTTAACCGATATCAAATTCAAGAAGTATATATTAGGAAGTGGTCAATAGTTTGGTGGACTGTAATACGGGTCAGGTCTTTTTTATGGGGAGTGATCTAATTTAAGCAAAGACTTTTTTGTAGACTTACCCTTTTTGTAGACTTCCCTAAAAATGACCTCCTCCCGTTAAACTGTACTGATCTAAACTAGAGGGATTTGAGCAAATAAAGGAATATTAATGTTAACTTATTTGCTATGAAAAAGTCAAAATTCACGGAGTCCCAGATTGTATTTGCGATCAAACAATCGGAAACAGGTACGCCAATATCAGAGGTGTGTCGTAAGATGGGTATCAGTTCAGCCACTTTTTACAATTGGAAGAAGAAATATGGTGGTTTAGGCGTATCAGAGTTACGCCGATTAAAAAGCCTCGAAGAGGAAAACTCGCGATTAAAGAAGCTCGTTGCGGACCTTAGTTTGGACAAGCAAATTCTCCAAGATGTACTTCAAAAAAAGTTCTAAGACCAGCTCGTAAGCGGGAGATGGTCGATAATATCCGGATGGAATACCCTATTTCCGTCAATCGCTCTTGCACTCTTATCCATCTGCAAAAGAGTGTTTATTATTATCAGTCCAAAGGCCGTGGCGACGAACTATTGCGTATGCGCATGAAAGAGCTGGCAGCGATAAGGGTGCGTTACGGATTCTGGCGACTTCATATCCTTCTTCGGCGTGAAGGCTTTACAGATAATCATAAACGAATGTATCGTGTATATAAAGAGGAAGGACTGAACTTACGTTCTAAGCGACCTAGAAGAAATCGTTCAGCAGCACATAGAACGCCATCTAACGGATCAGCTTCTACTTTTAACGAGTGTTGGAGCATGGATTTTGTGAGCGATCAACTCTTTGATGGAACTCGTTTTAGAGCCTTAACTGTAGTGGATAATTTTAGTCGTAGATCTCTTGCCATCAAAGCAGGAAAGTCATTGAAAGGAACGGATGTGGTTCAGGTTATGGAAGAAATTACAGGACAGCAGAACGCTTTTCCAACACGAATAAAAGTGGATAATGGAAGTGAGTTCATCAGCAAGGTGCTGGACAAGTGGGCGTATGACAATGATGTTAAGTTAGACTTCTCTAGGCCAGGAAAGCCAACGGACAATCCCTTTATAGAGAGTTTCAACGGTTCTTTCAGAGATGAATGTTTAAATGTCAATTGGTTTCTTTCTTTGGAAGATGCACAAGAAAAGTTTGATAAATTCAGAGAAGATTACAACCGTTTTAGGCCGCATAGTTCCCTTGGAAATTTATCCCCAAATCAGTATCTTAACCAAACGTTCAATAGCTCAGATTTTCCAGTATTGACCGGTCCACTTTAAGGGAGGAGGTCACCCTCGAAGACTGACACTAACTGCTCAGACACACAAAACGGGACACTACCGCCTAATCATTACAAAGTCTAATCTCTTCAATGAATAGAATTTCATTATTCGATTTTGACCAAATGGTTTCTCTGTATTTTGATGTCCATTTTCGCCACGTTATCCCTGAAGAAGCGACTCCAATTCCGGTTGATTTTTCAAGATACATTTCATATGTTATAGTGTGAAAATCATACGTTTTCTCTTTGTAGATACAAGGAGTAGAATGGGTGCTGTATTTATCACATATTGAATCGGGACATATTAATGTCCATATTTCATTGTTTTTTATTGTGTTAACAACTTTAAATCCATTGTGAATTTCAATGCTTTGTACATAGTAGCAGTTGTTGACGTTGTTGACGTATAATAAAGATAAAAGTAGAATTATTGTTTTCATAATTAACTTAGTAAGTTATTTTACATTTTGGTTTATTGAATACATCCGATACCTGATAAACTGCCTTGCCGTTTCTGTCAATTACTTCACTAATTATTACTGTCATTCCAGAAATGACTATTTCAGAATTACGCGTATAGAGGGAAATGTTGTCAATTTGAGGCTCAACTTGATTACTATTATGAGCATAATTATACACAGTTCTATCGTTGCTAGGAGTGGCCGAAGGAACATTTTTTTGCAAGCGCTGTCCTTCTTCGGCACCAACGATTGCCTCAGTAGCTTCGTGCAACACTAGAACACCAGTTGTACCTCTAACATTATCTACAGCGTTCAAGAACTCAGGATTAATTTCTTGCAATGCCGTAAAGTTACCACTACTACGATCGTATTTACCTCCTAAAAAAGCCCCTCCCCATGATCGAGTATTTTCGCTTGTTTTATTTGATTCGGTTGAATGAATTTGGACGAATAAACTTGAATTATCAATACCTCTCAATAATGTCTGCATTGAAGGACTGAGTTTACTTTTATTTCCTGAAAAAACATAGGATAGTTCGCCATTTGAATTTATTGATAGTTTTACCCCTTGAGCAATTGCGCTTTTAGATAGAGTGGTAAAGGTTAATGATGATAGACTTCCCGTAAGAATAACGTCGTTACCATCCGGATCCACCAACATGACAGGATTATTTCCTGTATATACATATGGTTCCAACGTCTCATGCGCCAACGGATCCACACTCATCCAAATACTGAATTTGCTTTGGTAG
>Ga0209929_1000450_pt1 | contig 15262 bp, 29 predicted proteins | sample SalPon2_C_H2O_MG_2_FD_185731 | JGI IMG/M metagenome (GOLD analysis project Ga0209929, IMG submission 185731) | Salt pond water microbial communities from South San Francisco under conditions of wetland restoration - Salt Pond MetaG SF2_C_H2O_MG... ... | reverse complement strand
TCTTGTGTATAGCAAACTGTGTGTCAAATTTATTACCAGCCATATTATACGCTTTTAGTTGTTATTATTTCTTTTTCGTTTTCAAGCTTTGTAATTACGCTATGCAATTTGACTGTTATGTAGTCAATTATATCTTGCACGTCAAAGCCATCATTCCATACTGTTGGTACAAACTTTTCAAGATAGTATCTTGTGTCCCAGTCAGCATTAGTTAATTTTTCAATGCGATCAATTTTGTTTTGTAAGTCTAAATAGTTTTCTAATTGTGTGTTCATAATATTTAATTTTAATTGTTTATATTTCGTTTATATTATCCGTTATGCTTCGTGTTTACTTTGTAATTCTTCTTCAAGATAATTTTCAACTTCATACTCAGGTAAGTATTGTTCAAGATCAGATACATATACGATAGCATCTTCATCTAAATCTTTAATGCGTTCAATAATATCATCAAATGGTGGTTGATAATAATAAACATCCATATCCCATTGCATATGTATATGGTCATTAGTCATAACGTGTACATCATAGCTATCTGCAGTCATATACTCACTAATTTGTAAATCTGCGCTTGGTGTATAGTCTTCTGTAAATTTAGCTATATTTAAAGCTTCTGCTAGTTGTGTGTAAATGTTTGTCATTTTGTTACTCTTTTAATTAATGTAAATAATATTTGTTGTTTAACTTTTAATTCTAATTCATCTAAGTCGCCACCTTCAAGATCTTCGTCGTCAAGTTGCCAGTGTATTGTTTTGTCAATGTATTCTTCAATAACTTCGATACAGTGATCGGCCATTTGTTGTACTATTGTGTTCATGCTATTTCAAGATTAAGTTGTTGTACTACGTAGTTGATATGTTTCGACGTCGTTGGACTGTGCGACCCGACGCCGGGAACATACCAATTTATCAAATGAAGCTTGTTGTCAATAATTTCAGCAACGTGTGTGTCATAAGAATAAATATCGTTGCCAACCATTTTTAAGTTTTGTTTGTATCTGTCAAATGTTTTCATAATTGTGTTTGTTTGTTATTCGTTAATATTATCCGTTTGTTGCCGTATTAACTCTGTAATTTGTTTTTCAGTTTCTTTAATATTATATGACTGAAAGACTATACCACCACCGTAACTTTTTGTGTGGTATTTACGGCCACCGATTTTGTTTGCCAAGTGTATAGCATTTTGGTAGTCGTCTGCAATATTTAAAAAATGCACTACATATCTTGGATTACCATATGTGTCGTTTTTAATTCTTGTAAATTCCATTATGATAATTCAGTTAAAATTAATGTTACACCGGTTAGCATAAGGCCTAATAGAAAGCCTGTGTCGAGGTTTTGTAGTTCAAATAGTTCCATATTATTATAATTTTATTTCGTCTTCTTTATTGTATTCATATTTATCTCTTGGAGGTGTTGGATTCAACGTGGGACGTTTCCATTTGTATCCTAGTATTGGGTTAATGTCATAATTCCAAAAATCCCAAGGCATTTCTTTTTTAGTATCCATATCTAATATAGTGTTTAATTGTTTCAATTGATGCTTTGTTAAAAGCTGCGACGCGTTCACGATACTTTGGATCGGTACAGTATTTTTTCATTGCATATACATTTGTTTGTCCGTGATCGGTGCCGTATTTTTCTTCGAACTCAGCTATTTGTTTTAGCTTTGCTTCTAATTGTTCTTGTGTTATATTCATAATCCTAAGTGCATTTCAATTTCCCAGTTTTCCATTTCATTTATTTGTTCTTCATTAAAGCTTGTATTAGCAAGCATTTCTTCTAAGTAATATTGTTTCATCATATTAGTAGTATTCTTCTCTTATTAAGTTATTTACAATTCTACAGACCACAATTTGGTTTGGTTTGTCTAGCTCATTATAGCTTTTGTTTTGTTTGAAATCTTCAAGGTTGTCTTCAAATATTTCGTGTGCAATTAGTTGGTTTGGTTTTTTCATATTATATAATCTTTTTTAATTTGTTTTATTAATTCAAATCGTTGGTCAAGTAACTGTTGGTGTATAGCAAGCAATTGCTCTTGTTGGTCGAGTGATAATCCTAAGCCTTGTATTTTTAAGTCTTGTATCATATCCAGTTTACCATTTATTTCGTGTAGCCTTGTTATTTGATTTTCTTGTGTTATCATAGTCCTACAAATTTATTTATTATTTCTAGTTCTGTTTTGTATGCTTTGTCTTGGTCAGGACTAAGTTCATATAACCTATCAACATTATTTTTTGTTTTTACATAGTCAACTAATGTGAAGTATATTTTATCAATTTGTTGTTGTGTTAATTTTATTGTTTTCATTTGTGTTTGTATTTCGTTTATATTATCCATTTATGATCGTATTAAGCTTGTAATTTGACATGAGAGTAATATACTTTTGTTGTGTCTATATAGTCGTATAGTGGTCGACGTGAGAATGTTACTCTTGTTGTACTCTTAACTGGTCGTACATAGTTAGCCATAAGGTCTTGTGTACGTTTGTTTTGTCTCTCAATTTTCTTTTTCAATTTGTTGTATGCTTCAGTAGTCATAAGGTGTGTGTTTTATTTGTTAATGTTTTTAAGTGTACTGGTATTAAACTAAGCCTTTGTGTGTGTTTTTACCATTTTTCAATAGGATTTTCAGTTATATTTTCAAATTTAGTTAACAATTTATCAATTTTAGCTTGAGCTTGTGGGCTGAATCGATCGAAGTCAGGGTTGTTGATGAGGTCTTCGAGTGCCATCCAAATTATTTCAGTTTCAAAAGGAGTAAGTTGTGTAGTTACCATGTGTGTATGTTTTAATGTTCTTATATATTATCCAATTGAGATCGTGTTTAGTTTGTAATTATTCTTGATCCCACCACTCATTATTGTAGTAGTTTACAACATCTTGATTTGTACAAAGATTGTTATTAATTAACTCTTTAATTTGTATTGTTGTAAGGTTGTCAAAGTTGTACATTGTATTTGTTTTTTTGTTACATATATATTATCCAAATTGGTTCGTGTTAACTTTGTAAAAACTAAAATATTAATATTATAAAATGTATGATCAAAGCCTAACTATATTATCCGAAATAGTTCGTGTTTACATTGTAAATACTGAGCACAAAAAGCTAAAAACATAACTGCTTGGTACTGAGCACGTTGGGGGCTGGGGTAAATAAATGGGTTTTAGTTAAAGGGCTGGTTACCAGATAGTTACGTGTAATACGTTACCTCTATATATCTGATGTATTTTTTCAGGTTGCTCCAGTTGCCGCGAGAAAGTGTGACAATAGGGTGTTAATTTATATATGTAGGGGGCTAATGTCACATTCTATATATATATTAAAGAGTAATTTAAGTAATTTTCATTAAACGTAATATAACAAATTATAACACATGCATGTTAACATATTGATTAATCATTAAAAAAACTATTATGGGATCACCATTTAAAATGAATCCAAAGACACCTTTAATGAAGGCGTTGGTTGGAAAACAAGGTAACTTACCTCAACACTTGCAAGATGCAATTAAAGCTGCACCTGCCCAAATGACCGATAAAGGTAAAAAGAAACCTCAACCGTTTAAAGATCCAGGAGAACCGGCAGATTTTAAAAAAGGTACTTGGAAGGGTTCAACAGAAGTGGTAGGTATGCCATATGAAGGTGCTGCTTTTACAGGAAGATCAGGTAGCGGTAAATCATTTAAAGCAGGTAAAAAAGTGCCGGCTTGGAGTCATACTGAAGATTTTGCCGGAACTAAAAAAGAAAGAAATGTAAGACTTTCAGGTGAAACTAAAGTAACAGAAAATCAGCCTAAATATTTAGATCAGCCTGGATCTCAAAGAAGAAATGTTAAAGGCTCTACTATAGAGGTTAAAAAATATAAATCTAAATCTAAATCATCACCCGCTAAAATGACAGGTAAGAAAACAGATGCACAATTAAAAGCACAAAGAGGGTTTACTACAGGAGCTGGTAAAGGTAAACGTAAAGTAAAAACTAAAACACCAACTAGTATTTACGTTAAAAAAGAAAAAACGGCTTCAGCAATTACACCTAAAGGTGTTAAAAAGGCTGCTACTAAAATGATTGGGAATTATAAAATGACCAGTATCAAGCAGAAAGTAAAACGTAACGCTAAAAAATAATGCAAAAGCTTTCTCCTGAAGCGCGGCGTCGTAAGAAGGTCCGAGACAAGGCCGTTGCGATGAGCCCTCGGCGCCGTGCCATGAAAGCGGAAAACCAACGCAAGCGTAGAGCTGCGAAAAAAAATGGTAAGAATATAGACGGTATGGATTACGATCATACCACATCGTCCTTTGTATCTGCAAAACGAAACCGCTCTGGTTTCGGTAAGGGCACTAAAATCAACAATACTAAATAATGGCTGACACAAGAATAAAAGCAGGGCAGTTCTATGGCGTAATAGGTCACGGAACAGATGGTTATTTCCTAATGACAAATGCTGATGGCAGTATGTCATGGGCTGAAGGCGGTGCTTCGGGTCCATCGGTTACATCTGTTGATTATCCAGGAGATGACACTGCTGCAGATCCTGCAGGAGGGCAAACTGTAGTATTAACAGGTACTAATTTTGGCAGCAGTATGACAGTTAGTATTGGTGGCACAACTGCACCTTCTGTTGCACATGACTCTAGCACACAGCTTACAATTACAACCCCTGCTAAAGCTGCTGGTGATTATGATATTGTTGTAACCAACACTGTAACTGGTGCATCTGGTACATTTGTAAATGGTATATCATATAACGGTATTCCAACATGGACAACCGCGGCTGGATCTTTAGGTACGTTTGAATCTGAAACAACAATCAGTACAATTACATTGCAAGCCACTGAGCCAGATGGTGGGACAATTACTTTTAATATAACCAATGGGGCTTTGCCTTCGGGGTTGTCACTAACTGGTGCAAACATTGACGGTACTACAACTGCCGAATCATCTACAACATTGTATAGCTTTACCATTGAAGCTATTGACGATGAAAACCAATCCACCCCCAGAAACTTTTCTATAACGGTTAATTCTGCTGCAATAATCCCATCTGAAAACTTTACAATCAACACCTACACAGGTAATGGTTCATCGCAAAGCATAGAGGGTAAGATTGGTACTGCTGCTGATTTTAATGGTAGTAGTAGTGTTATAACACATGCCTCACGTCTTGGTTTAGGAACAAACCCCACGCATTCAGTTTCATTATGGGTAAATTTTGCGGGAACTTCAAACCAAAATTTATACGGTTTTGGTGACACAACTACAGCTTATGTGCATAGCGGAATTCAAGTAGATAGCTCTTTAAGTAGGATTTATCACGATAACAACGGTAGTGCTGATTTATTAACTAACTATTCGTTTTCAACTGGACAATGGTATCATATAGTTTTAACTTACGATAGTAGTACAAGTGGAATGGTTCTATATGTTGATGGAACACAGATAGCCACAGGTACAATAACTTTAAATATAACTTCATCTGCTTTTAGGATAGGCAGGAGACCCGGTTATAATAATAATTATGTAGATGGCAAAATAGAACAATTTAGAGTATTTAACAAAGCATTATCATCGTCTGAAGTTACAACACTATACGGTGAACCAAGTAATCCATCTAGTGCATCTACAACTGATATTTTTGATGACGGCTCTGGTGTTGCTTTATATAATTTTAAAGAAGGAGCAAAAGACACTGGAGGTGTAAATGGATATATTGGTGCGGGAGGTGTGTTTGATGGTAGCAGTAGTTATACAACAATTAATTCTACATCTACAACTCCTTTTGATGCTTCTTCTGAAGATTTCAGTATATCTGCTTGGATAAATGTATCGTCATTTCAAAATGATGCTTGCGTAATTTCTAAATGGGGTTCTACTTCAACTGATCAATCGTATTTCTTTGGCTTTAACGGCTCTGCAGATAATACTAAGTTAATTGTTTATGAAAAATCTGGTAGTACTACCCATGTTATAAATTCTACTTCTACAACTATTACAACGGGAAATTGGTTTCATGTTGCCTATGTAAGAAATTCTACTCAAACAATTATTTATATAAACGGGGTAGCTGAAACTTTTAGCAATACTAATACAATTAATTCAGGAAATTCTCAACCAATAATTGTTGGGCGCCAAGATGGCTATCCAGGTACCTCATTTAATGGTAAAATAGATCAAATGCGTTTATTTAACAAAGCGCTATCATCAAGTGAAGTAACAACCTTATATCAAGAAACATCAGCATCAGCTACAAAATCAACTACAGATATATTTGATGATGATAGTGGTGTTGCATTGTATGAATTAGAAGGAAATGCTAATGATACAGGGGGTTCTTTTGGTTCTTTAGTTACAGGCTCTAAAATAGATTTAGATGTTGATGGTTATACGAGTGGCAGTGTTGCTGATTTAAGCGGTAATAGTAATACTGCAGCAGTAACAGGTGCAACTTACGGAACAGACCCTAATGGGGGCGGATATTTTGATTTAGATGGAGCGAGTGATTATTTACAAATTTCATCAAGTACAGATTTTAATTCAGCTACAAATTTTACTATTGAAGGTTGGTTTAAACCTGATAGTTTAACGTCAGCAGACCATTTCTTTTCTATATATAGTTTATCTACACCTGCAGATAGAAAGTTTCTTTTAAGGTTAGCAGATGCTGATGGAGATTTAGAATTTGCAAGCTATAATACCGGCGGTAATGGAGCTTCAGGCGTCCTTGAAACAAGCAATTCAAACGTAAGGGTTATTGCTAATCAATGGAATCATATAGCTTTATCGTATCAATATAGTGGTACAATAGAAGCGTTTATAAATGGGATTTCTGCGGGAACAAGTAGTTCAAGTGGCACGTTAAATACAGTAGGAAGTGGAGATTTATATATTGGAACTTTAAATGGTTATATAGGAAGTTATGATTTTGATGGAAAAGTAGGAGATGTAAGATTTTACGATTCTGCTTTAACATCTTCTCAAATAGTACAAAACTTTAATGCTTCTAAAGGTAGCTATGGATTTGCGTATAATGGTACAGCAACAAATGTATCCTACGGTTATGACGGAACAGCTACTAATGTAGATTTTGTAGGAACTTCATTCCAACCTGATTTGGTTTGGATAAAGAATAGAGCAAATGGTGTAACAAATTCTTGGCATACTTTAACCGATTCAGTTAGAGGTGGTGGTAAAAGAATATTTCCAAATGTTTCAGATGCTGAATCAGCTGATAATTACGATGTACTATCATTTCAATCAAACGGTTTTACAATAGGCACAGGATCATATGTAAGTTGGAATGGAGGCTCATACGTTGCTTGGGCTTGGAAAGCAGGAGGTGCTTATGTAACAGACACAAGCGGAGACCTTGATGCGGATATAAGTGCTAACGTAGAAGCGGGATTTAGTATTGTAAGACCCGCTGTACAAACAGGTATAAACCAATCAATACCACACGGGCTTGATGCAGCACCTGAATTAATAATTCAAAAAACAACCGCTGCGGCACAAGACTGGATAGTTTATGCACCAAGTATATTTCCACCATCAACAAGAAAGTATCTTTATTTAAACCGAACCGATGCTGCAACAGATGGTGGAACAAGCGCGGGTTCAGGATATACAGGATATTCTCCAAATTCAGTTACTGATACATTTATATATACGCCAGGTGTAGCAGGTGTTTCTAATTATGATTATTGGTTTGGTAAACCTAATATAATGTACTGCTTTCATTCAGTAGAGGGGTATCAGAAGATAGGGACTTTTCAAGGAACAGGTACTACATCAGGTAATATCGTTACAACAGGTTTTAGACCAAGATTTTTAATGTGGAAATCTACATCTGCAACAGGAAATTGGCAAATAGTAGATAGTATAAGAAGTCCTTTGGTTGACAAAAGAAATTACTTGTATCCTAACTTAACACAAGGAGAAGATGTAACCTCTTATGATATTGTTGATTTTAATGATGATAGCTTTCAACTGAAACAACAATACACAAACAAATCAGGTTATACATACATTTATTTAGCAATAGCATAAACAATGTAACAATTGAAGATATATCTAATTAAATAAAATGGAAATAAATCAAATATTAGAGGGGTGGGGTAATTTAATTAAAGATAAATTAAATCTTCTACATCCACCAATTAAAGCTGTAGCAGAAACAAGATTAAAGCATTGCAATAAATGCACAATACGCAAAAACAATATATGTGATCCAGAAGGCACAATAATAAATGTTGTTACTAATAAAATAGTAAAAGGCTGCGGATGTAATATAGCAGCCAAAACATTAGCCATGCAGGCACGCTGCCCTGCTGGTAAATGGTAACCAAAATATGTAATATAACATATAACCAATTAATTATTTATCAACCTAAAAACCAAAAACCTATGACTTATTTTTATTACAAAACCAGTACATGGTCAAATGATGACAACCAAATTCCAAAAGAAACCTTAGACCTTTGGAAAAAGTATTCAAAAAAGAAAAATTGGAGAATTACTGAACTACCAAACGGCTATTACCAAGCGGAATTTAAAGAAATTGACGACTGGAAAGGAATTACCAGACGTGAAACCATAGAAGGTGCTGAAAAAGCTATTGATGCTTCTATTGAACATTATCAAAAGAAACTTAAATTAGCAGAAGGCCCTGTAGTGGTAAAAACTTTCAAATAAAATATACTAAATTTAATTTAATGGAATTTAATAATCCGAGTGAAATTGTCAAAGATTTAAATTTTGGTGATGTTGCTCAAAACAAAATAATGGCTGGAGTTGAAAAGCTCGCTGAAGCTGTTTCATCAACTCTAGGAGCATCGGGTAAGTGTGTTATATATGAAGATGCACTTGGTAAACCGATTGTAACAAAAGACGGAGTGACTGTTGCGAATAGTGTGGTGCTAATGGATCCAGTAGAAAACATTGGCGCGACCCTCGTAAAAGAGGCAGCACAGAAAACAGTAAAGGAAGCGGGTGATGGTACTACAACTAGTACCGTGCTCGCCCACTCCATTTTAAAAGAGTTTCAAAATAGTAAAGTAAATGATTTGCGTCTTATTAAAACGCAAATGCTTGAAGCTACTGAAAAAGTAATTAATTATTTAGAAAGCTCTTCTATACCTGTTAAAGATGCAATGTTAGAACACGTTGCTAATATATCAACTAATAACGATGAAAAGTTAGGTAAATTAATTGCAGATGCATATACAAAAGTTGGTGAAGGAGGCGTGGTTCTTATGGAAGAGTCTGATACTGATGAAACGTTTATAGAAATTATAGACGGTGTTCAGTTTGATAGTGGTTTAAAATCACAGCATTTAATTACAGATAAAGAAAAAAATAAAGCAGAACTTGAAAAACCGTTAATATTATTAGTTGATTCTGAAATTTCAACTATTAGAAAGATACAAGCGGTATTAGAGTATGCTATAAAAAATAAAAGATCAATACTGATTATTGGTAATGTTGCACCTCAAGTGCAATCTGCGCTTATAATGAATAAAGTTAAAGGTAACATTAAAGTAAACTTTATTGATCCACCTGGTTTTTCTAATCTTCGTAGAGATATGTTAGATGACCTTGCAGCACTTACAGGTGCTAAAGTCATTTCAGAAGAGTTAGGGGACGATTTGGATTTAATTAATGAATCAGTACTAGGTGAAGCTCAAAAGTCCGTTACGGACGATAATAACACTGTTATAACCATTGAAGAGTTATCTAAAGAGGTTAAAGATAGAATAGATGTTATTAATAAGCAATTAAAAGAAGAAAAGAATCCATATTTGCTTAAAAAGCTTGAACAACGTAAAGCAATGCTTTCAGGTTCAGTTGGAATGCTTTATGTGGGTGCTAATTCTAAAATTGAGCTTAAAGAAAAGAAAGATAGAGTAGAAGATGCCATCTATGCTGTTAAAGCAGCATTAAAAGAAGGTATTGTACCAGGCGCTGGTGCTGCTCTGCATAATGCAGCGGATAATATAGCATCAAACGATAATATTGGATATAAAATGTTATTTAAAGCTATAAAAGCACCATATAAGAAAATATTAGAAAACGCTGGTATATCTTATGGTCCATACTTAAAAAAAGGATGGGGAATTAACGTTATTAGCGGAGAAAGTGTTAATCTTGTAAAAGAAGGTATAATTGATCCTGTTTTAGTTACAAAAACTGCTTTAAAAAATGCAGTATCAGTAGCAACAACAATTATGTCAGCAGACTGTATAATTTCTAATGTAAGAGAAGGATCATGCGGGCTGTAAATAAATTTATTATAATTAAATCAATTAAGGAAGAAGTTAAACCAAATGAATCAGGTTTAATCCTTACAGAAAAACATCAAGATGACATACGATATAGAAAAGCTGAAGTACGTTCTGTTGGTAATTACGTTGAAGGAATTGCTCCAGGGGATAACATATATTACGACAGACATGCTGGCTACGGTATAGACTTTGACGGAGAATACCTGCAAGTCATAAAAGAACAGGATGTTGTTGTAGTATTATGAGGCTAGAGTCTGATGATATTAGAAGGCTTGGTCTTTTTAAATATTATAGATTAGTTAGGAAGTGGGCTTGTAAAACATATAAGCTAACTGATGGCGATCTTGAATTATTAATACATTTTGATTGTCTTGGGCGTTTTACACGTGATGATTACATAAAAGGTACATATATACATTCCTGGGATAAACATCGCTGGGAACGACTTAGAAGAAACGGTTGGATAGATGTATATATTAAAAGAAACCATACTACTGTTAAATATAATATATATAAGGTTTCAACAAAGTGTAAGCATCTAATATCAAGAATCTACAGAATATTATTAGGCCAAGAAGACTTACCTACAACGCATAGAAATGTGTTTAATAAAAACAAAAGCTATAGCGATAAAGTATTTAATGCTGCTATAGAAGATATGCACAAAGACAAAGAACGATAATGGGTTATAAAATGAAAAGCGATATGATGTCGCTAATACACGAAAGCAAACCTTCACTAAAAGAGAATTTAGCACCTGGTGTGCACGGTGTAACATTAGATGATGGCACTATCGTTATTAATAAAAAACTTTCACCTGTACAACAAAAAGTAGCTGAATCACACGAGCGTGTTCACAGAGAGCAAATACTTCGTAAAGATTTAAGTTATGATGATGACTATGTATATTGGAAAGGAAAAAAATATCCTAGAAAAGGAATGAAAGAAGGGTTTCCTAAATTAGAATGGGAAGCTGAAGCATATAGAAGACAAACAAAAAAATAAACACAATGGATTTACCTATCACTAAAAAAGTACACGCTCAAAAGAAAGCTGCATCACCAGTATGCCCATCTTGTATGAAACCAATCGGTAGTTGCGGATGTGCAATGCGTGGCAATAAAAAAATTCAAAAAGGTAATTAATAATACCTTTTAATCCAATTTAATATAATGAAAATAAGTGACCACATAAGTATGAAAGAAGCGCTGCGTTCTAATACAGCACAGCGTTTAGGTATTGATAATATGCCAGACAATGAAACACTTGTTACAATGCAGGTAACTGCTCAGCATATTTTTGAACCTTTAAGAAATCACTTTAACGAACCTATTTACATATCATCATTTTATCGTTCACCAGAACTTAATAAGGCAATTGGCGGATCTGCTAAATCGCAACACTGTAAAGGCGAAGCAATTGATATTGATGATGTGTATAGCAAAGCTTCAAACGCAGACTTTTTTAATTATATTAAAGACAAGTTAGAATTTGATCAGCTTATATGGGAGTTTGGTGATAATGAAAATCCTGCTTGGGTTCACGTTAGTTATAACTTAGGTAAAAATAGAATGCGTATACTTAAGGCTATAAAAGAAAACGGTAGAACAAAATACATAGACATTACAAATGAATGATCCAATTACTTCAAGAGTACAAAAAGCACCTTTATTTAAAAAAGCAAAACCACCTGCTCCTTCTAAAAAGAAGAGTTTAGGTTATTATAATGAAGCTAAGCCAACAGGTACAGGCGCGGCAGCAGGAGGAGGTATGTCTCAAAAAGGTGTCTCTAAATATAGAAGAGATAATCCTGGAAGTAAACTAAAAACCGCAGTTACAACACCACCTAGTGAATTAAAACCAGGAAGTAAAGCTGCTAAAAGAAGAAAATCATTTTGTGCGCGATCTAAAAGCTGGACTTCAGAAAGAGGTAGAGCTGCACGTAGAAGATGGAACTGTTAATTTAAATTTTATATTATGACTACAATTACAATTACTTTGGCTGTATTAGCCGCATTATCAATTTTATTAAATTTTTATTTAATTTATCTATATACAGGTAAAATTAAAGATAGTGATAGAGATTTAATTGCAGACTCTGCAGAAGAAGCAGCGGCTGAAATTAAAGAAAGAGCACAAAGAGTTGTGCAAGAAATGCAAGACGTAGGAGCTGCAGTAAAAGAAGTTGGGAATCAATTAGGAGATATTCCTAAAGCAATAGCTGGTAAACCAAGAACTGGTAGAAAGCCTAAAAAATAATGGCAGAAAAAAAGAAATTCAAAGACACAGGTGTCGGAAAGTTTCTTTTAGAAAAAATTCCAGATGTTGTTGGTGCTATAGCTGGTGATACGCCTGTTGGTTCAGTAATACAGGCTATCATTGGTGGTAGTGATATGTCAGATGAAGACAAAGCTATTGCTTTAAAAAAGCTTGAAATTGAAAGAGCTGAAATAGATGGTGTAACCCGCAGATGGGTTGCTGATGCTCGTTCTGGAAATTGGTTAGCTTCTAATGTTCGCCCACTTATTCTTGTATTCCTAACTATTTCATATGTCATTGGATGGTATATGAATTATTCATTAGATAATATAACATCATTATTGACAATCGTAATTGGAGGCTATTTTGGTTCTCGCGGTGCGGAAAAAATATTTGGTGATAAAATGCATAAATAATGGCAAGAATATCTACGTATATAAAAGATAATAACTTATCAAATCAGGATAAAGTAATCGGTACTGATTATGATAATAATAATGCAACAGTAAACTTTCCTTTAAATGTTATAGGAGAGTTTTTTCGTGATTATCTAGGATTAACTTATACATTTAACCAAGATACACCTAGTGCAACTTGGTCTATTAACCATGCATTAGATAAACACCCTTCAGTTACAATAGTAGATTCTTCAGGTAATCATATAATGGGTGAAACGCTTTATAATGATTCAAATAACATAACACTAACATTTACTGCGCCCTTTGCAGGAGTAGCATATTTAAACTAACAAAAAATGGCATTGAATTTTTTAAATAACATTGATTTAAATAAAAATCAAGTTCAAAACGGAGTAATCCACGTATTAGCTGCTGCTCCTTTAAATCCTGTTGAAGGGCAGATTTATTATAATTCTACAGACAAAAGATTATATTTTTATGATGGTTCAAATTGGATTGATGCATCGGGGGATATTAAAAGTGTTACAACACAAACAACCAATCAACTTGATATAACAGATCCTAATGGTCCAAATCCAAGAGTTGATGTTATAACGGGTGCTGTAACAAGTGGTGGCACCGCTTTAGTAACATCTGGTGATATTTATACTTACGTTACAAATAGTATTAGTAATATTTCTTTTACTGTTCAAGGCACTACAAATGAAATTGAAATAACAAATGGAACTGTAGGCGATGGTGATACTGTAACAATTGGATTACCTAATGATGTTACTATTGGAAATGATCTTACTGTAACAAATGACTTAGATGTTGATGGTAGTGTTACACTTGGTACAACAACAGCTGATACAGTTAATATTGCCGGTGATACAGTAATTGGTGGTGATTTAACAGTACAAGGTACAACCACTACTGTAAATTCCAATACAGTTAACATTGGCGACAGTATTATTACTTTAAACTCAGATGAGACTGGTTCGCCATCACAAGACGGTGGAATTGAAATTGAAAGGGGTACTGCAGCAAATAGAAGCCTAATATGGGATGAAAGTGCTGGGGAATGGACTATTCAGCAATCATCTGGTAATTACGAAAGAATTGCTACATATGCAGATTCTGTTGAGGATGTTATTATTGAAGAAACAGGGTCAAGTGGTATTACAGTTACAGAAACTCTTTCTGGTACGGATAATAGAATTAAAACATATAATCTTGCTCTTAACTTTGATGACTTTAGATATAAAACATCAATTGGGGATGGGGCAACACTAGCTTATGCAGTTACACATAATTTAGGTACATTAGATGTAATTGTACAATTATACGATAACTCTTCTGGCGATACTGTTTATGCTGACGTTGTTAGAAATTCTACAAATCAAGTTACAATAACATTTGCATCCGCACCTTCTCTAAATGATATTAGAGTGCTTATTCAAAAATTATAATATAAATTATGGCAAATCGTTTCCTCAATAATATAAAGATAAACGATGCTTATACATTGCCACCTACCATTGGTACTACTGGTCAATATATAAAGTTAACAGATGCTGCAACGGGTGCTACAGCTTGGTCTGATTTAGGGCAAGCCGCTGAAGTGTCTACGATCTCATATGAAGTTAGGAACGAATCAGGCTCAAGTATACCAATTGGGTCTGTTGTTTATGTAGACGGCGGCTCAGGATCATCTGATCACGTTACTATAGCTTTATCAGACGCATCATCAGAATCTACATCATCTAAAACATTTGGTATAACGGCTGAGACTATAGCTAATAACTCAACCGGTAAAGTTATATTAGAAGGTTTAGTTGAAGGCGTTGATACAAGTGCATTTTCGCCTGGTGATACTTTATGGTTATCTACAACGGCCGGTGAATTTGAAAATACAATACCAGTTACGCCAGATCACGCTGTATTTGTAGGTTATGCCGTAAGATGCCAGCAAAATAATGGGTCTATATTTGTTAAAATACAAAATGGGTATGAGCTCGGTGAAATACATGATATAAAACTTACCTCTGTAGCTAATAATGATTTATTATCATATAATTCAACACAAGGGTTTTGGGAAAACGTAGCTTTAGCTGCTAGTAATATAACATCTGCAGATATTGCTAATTGGAACACAGCTTATAGTTGGGGTGACCACTCATCGGCTGGTTATTTGACATCATATACAGAAACAGATCCTATATTTAGTGCGTCAGCTGCTGCAGCAATTTTAGCAGGTGATATAGCTAATTGGAATACAGCATATGGATGGGGGGATCATTCTCTTGCCGGGTATTTAACAAGT
>Ga0209929_1000446_pt1 | contig 15330 bp, 23 predicted proteins | sample SalPon2_C_H2O_MG_2_FD_185731 | JGI IMG/M metagenome (GOLD analysis project Ga0209929, IMG submission 185731) | Salt pond water microbial communities from South San Francisco under conditions of wetland restoration - Salt Pond MetaG SF2_C_H2O_MG... ... | reverse complement strand
TCCATGCCTTAGGATTTACAGATAATGGCTATGTGCATCATAGAAATGCAAGTATTGGTGGAACTTTTGGTAATTGGAAAAAACTTATACAAGAAGATGAGTCAGGAAATGTGGGCATTGGAGTAGGATCGCCTTCAAGTAAATTACACGTGTCAGGTGGAGATTCAAGACATTCAGGTGGTAAACTAATTTATGAAGCAGGTGGAGTATCTGATTATTTTAAAATCCAAAGAAGTTCATCAAGTGGTAGAAGTCAAATACAATTAGCAAATGAAAGTGGTACAGAGCTTTGGAGATTTGGAACAACTGGTGGTGGAAGTGAAGATTTTTCATTTTGGGATGGAAGTTTTAATCATTTAGTATTTGATAGAAGTGCAAATAGTGCAACTTTTGGTGGTAAAGTCGGTATAGGAGAAAATAGTCCTGATAGAAAGCTACACATTACAGGCTCCGAAAATGAGTTAATGTGTTTGGAAAGCACAGATACTAATACAGATCTAATATTTGCAGATACTGGTGGTAGTGTAAGAGTTAGAGGTGCATCAGGAAACTTTGATGTATATACAGGTGGTACAGCAAGTAGTACAAGTGCATCAGGAAGTACTTATGCTTTTAGAATTGAAAGTGATGGAGATTTTAGGCTAAGAACACCTGAAGATAAAAGAGTATATATTGGAGATGGTAATGAGTTTAGTATAAGACACTCATCAGGTGGTTATAATTTATTTGATAGTTCTAATGGTGCTTTTTATTTAAGAAATACAATTTCTAATCAAAATATTTATTTTGGTATTAATGATGATGGCACAACAAGGTATCCAGTTACAATTCATGGTGCATCAGCAAATTTTGGTATACATAACACTTCACCAAAAAGACAAATTGATATAAATAGTTTAGACTCTAATTCAAGATTAAGATTTACAAATACTTCTACTGGAACTTCAGATGGTAGTGATGGTTTAGAAGTAGGTATGGAAGGTGTTGATGCTATCTTTTGGAATAGAGAAAGTGGTATGGCAAGAATAGCAACAGCTAATACTGAGAGAATAAGATTTAAATCAGATGGTAAAGTAGGTATTAATGGAGATACCACTGATGCTTTTTTAAGACTAAACTCTACTTCAAGCCAACATGCATTTAAGATCATAGGAACTGGTGCAAGAGCATCAGGCAGATATGCTTTACAAATTGATGACAATGATACCAATGGTAGAGGAACTATGGTCATTGATAATGTATCAGGTGATGGTTTAAAAATTACCACTCAAGGTAGCTATACTGGATTAACACTTGTAGCAAACAATGATGGTAGTAATCCTGCTAAAACTTGTCATATTGATATGACTTCTTATGAAGGTAGAGGAAATGGTATTTTTCACTTTGATGCAAACTATTCAGGTCAAGAGTGGTTTAGTGGATTGAGATATGCAGGTAATATGACTAATTGGCATGTAGGATATGATGCCAGTGGTGGTCAAGCAGAATATATTGCTAATGCTAAAATTCTTGTAGACCAAAGTGGTAATTTTCATGCAGATGCAGATGTTACAGCATTCTCAACTACTACTGGATCAGACAGAAGATTAAAAAAGAATATTAAAGATTTACCTTATGGCTTAGATGATGTCTTAAAACTAAGAGCAGTAGAGTTTGACTGGAAAGAAAAAAGAGGTGGTAAACACGATATCGGTGTTATAGCACAAGAAATACAAGAAGTTATTCCTGAAGTAGTAAATGAAGTCCAAACTATTGGTAAATCATCAGAAGAATTAGAATCTCACTTATCAGTGGATTATGGAAAAATTGTATCTGTTTTAATTAAAGCAGTTCAAGAACAACAAGAGCAAATAAATAAATTAGAGGAGAAGTTAAATGGCTAAAGTAATCGGATTAAAAACTACTGATGATGTGGCAGTACCACAAAAACAAGTAGAGATCAAAAATATTACTACTATGAAAGATGCATCAGGAAATGATGTAGAAGTAGTAAGTGGTGTAAATGTAATGCCAGTAGATGATGCTATATCACAATGTGAATCAAGAAAAACTGATTTAGAATCACAGCTTACTGAATGTGAATCAGAATTAGCAGAATACATAGCAATTAGAGATGCTGAATAATGGCATTACCAGTAATACCAAATCATCCTACTGATGAAATAAAAATGAGTGATATTAGAAAAAGCTGTAGTGTAGATGTATCTTCTCAGGGTAATAATTATAGTTTAAAAGGATTGTCAGTGAATAATCCAAGTCAATCTTATAATACTATTTTTAGAACATTACTACCAAGCACACCACAAACTACAACAAATGGTAGTTTGGCAAATTGGTTAGTAGGAACTTTTGGAGATCCAACTTACGATAGTGTACAAACAGGACATAGAATGTCTGAGTTTCCAGTAGGAAGAAGTGCAGAAACTGATGGATATTTACCAAGATAAAATTTTATTAACAAAACGAGGGCTATAAAATGAGTGAAGAAAGAAAAATAACAGTAAACGATCAAGACTACAATTTTGACGAATTATCACAAGAGCAACAAATTCTTGTTGAACACATTGAGAATTGTAGAAGGCAAAAAGCTAATTTTGCATTTCAAATTGATAGAGAATCAGTTGCTGAAGGTGCATTTGCTAAAATGCTAACCGAATCTTTTGACAAAAAAGAAGGAGATAAAGATGAATCTGATAGTGAGTAAGATTTTAACAGGTATATTGAGTGAAAAAGTATTAATTGCTGTGCTACTTAGAGTTGGAGATTTTTTAGTAGAAAAATCATCTAATGAATTAGACAACGAAGTTTGGGCGGAAGTAAAAAAAGCTCTAAAAAAGTAGTGATGGTAGAAAATACAACCTTCGAGTCGGTTATTAGGAAGGTAATCGAACACGAGGGTGGATATGTGAACGATCCGCACGACAAAGGTGGAGAAACTAATTTTGGTATTAGTAAAAGATGGTTTCCTGATGTAGATATTAAAAATCTCACAGAAGAAGAAGCTATAAACATTTACTATAACAATTATTGGATTCCTGCAAAAGTAGATCGCCTTCCAAATGATTTGAGGTCTACTTATTTTGATATGTGCGTGAATATGGGACAAAAACAAGCAGTCAAGGTACTGCAAAGAGCCATAAATAGCAAAAAACGTTCAAAAATAGATGTAGATGGGCGTATCGGTAAGCAAACGATACAAAGTGCCGATAAAATAGATAAAAGGCGTTTACAGGCTTATAGATGCAAATTTTACGCAGATCTTGTAAGTCAGGATAAATCGCAAGAACGATTTTACTATGGGTGGTTTCGAAGGGCTATTGATGTATGAAAAAGAAAATAAAGAGTACAGGTGTCATATTTGGTGATATGCACTTTCCTTTGCACGATGAATCAGCATTTAGTTGTGCATTAAAGGTAATTGAGAAGGTTAAGCCTGATATATTTATCAATTTAGGCGATTTTGCAGAAGGGGAATACGTATCACATTGGCGTTGGAGCAGAAGAAAGCGACCGCCATTAGAATATCAACTTCCTTTAATTGATAAAGAAGCAGAAGAAGTGAATATGCATATGGATCGCATAGACTATGCTTTGAAAAAAGTAGGCTGTAAGAATAAATATCTTGCAATGGGGAATCACGACAATTGGTATAATGCTTTTGTTGAGGAAAACCCTTATTTAGATAAATACAAGCCTGAAACATTGTTTAATGTTGAAAAGCGTGGTTATAAATGGTTTCCTTATGGAGAGATCTTTAAAGTAGAAGATTCAAAGCTATATGCATATCATGGAGGGCATTATGGTTCAGTCAATCACAGCAGGGCGACAGTGCAGAACTTGGGCTGTAATATAATCTATGGGCATACACACGACTGCCAACGTAGTGTTGTTCAACATATATCAGGAGTACATATTGCACAAAGTATGGGCTGTTTATGTAAGATTAAAAAGGATTTTTTAAAAGGCAGAAAAGTAAATTGGACGCACAATGTTGGGATCGTAGACTTTTTCGATGATGGGTGGTTTAATTTAATAACGTTAGACATACATAATGGTATGACAACTTGGAACAATGAAATAATTAAAGGGGACAAATGGACTTAGCAGAATCAATTAAAAAACTAAAAGAGTTAAGCGTAATTCTTCAAACAAAGACAATATCAGACAGGGAAAAAGAATTTTACACGCCTGAGTTATTTAAAGTGATTGATAAGTTAGAGATTCCTCAATTAATAGGAGAATTAGATAATGAGTACGTATCTTGATACATATTGCACAATAGATGATATACAATTGGTAGCCCCATTTGTATTCGATTATGACAGGAAAAGAACAATAACTAATTGGGTAAGTCATAGTGGCAGTGGTAATTCCGAAATATGGAAAGCTGGTAGTGTTGGCAAATTTACAATGCTATATGAAAATGACATAGAACAAACCTTAGTAGCAGACATTGCAAGCGTAAACGCAGATGGCAAATACTACTTTGATGAGGACGCTGATGTCGTTTACTTTATGCCAACAACAAATAGCGACCCAAACTTTGACGTGACTGTGACAGCTGGTAGGGATAATAAAACTCTTTTTAACGAGTTTATATCAAGAAGTTCTGACTTTGTGAGATCTTATATTAATAAACCTATTTATAAAAATAAGGGTGTCGGAACAGGGGATAGTTTAGGTAGAGATTACCCTGAAATAATTGTAAGGGCTACCGCATTGTTGTCAGCTGCTATGGCAATATTACCATATGATGAACAACACGGACTGCGTTTACAAAACCAAGTGTATAATCAAGAAGGCGGTACAGGGCTTTTAGACTTGATTCGCAAAGGGGTAATTAGTTTAGATCAAGATGAAGATGGTAGAGATAAGATAGTGAAAGAAGTTGCTATTGACGCAAGCACAACAGGTGCTATTGTAGATACTTATGGTTATCCACAAACATCATTTGACAGAATTAAAGTTATTATAGAAACAGGCGGAACGTTCGCAGCAGGAAGCACTTCTACTGTAACTTATAAAACTTTCATAGGTAATGATTCAGGGCTTAAAGTAAACGCTTCACAGGAAGCAGAAGTAATTGATGGTAGTTTTCAACCAGTAGGACACGGAGTTTATGTAAGATTTTCTACTGGGGTTTATACTGCAAACGACGAATGGGAAGTTGAAGTGTCAGGATTAGATCACACAAGCGGTGGCGGAATAGAAACAATACAATTAAAGAGGAGATAATTATGCCAAGAGGTAAAGGAACATATGGTAAAAAAGTAGGAAGACCTAAAAAGAAAAAGAAAATGGGTAAGAAAAAATAAAATGGCAATAACATATCGAGGGGTACGTTTTGCAGGATATAATAAACCTAAAAGAACACCTAAGCACAGAACTAAATCACACGCTGTCTTGGCTAAACAGGGCAACAAAATAAGATTAATTAGATTTGGGCAACAGGGTGTTAAAGGTGCTGGTAAAAAACCAAGAACTGCGTCAGAAAGAGCAAGAAAAAGATCTTTTCAAGCAAGACATAGAAAAAATATTGCTAGAGGTAAAATGAGTGCAGCTTATTGGGCAAATAAGGTAAAGTGGTAATATGGCAAGAGTAATATTTGAAAATGTTTATAAAAATAGAGTGTTGGATAATATCCAAAAACTTATTAAACAAACTATTCCTAGTGTACCTTTATATTATGATGAACATAGAGGGCAAGAAAGTTTTTTATTAAGACCATTATCTGATACTTTTATTGATTATGCAAGTAATGCACACGTCAGACGATATGAAACTTTAATTAGTTTTCAAATTATTTCAGGTTCTGATTATACAAGAGATAAAGATATACAACGATTAACTGATGTTGCAGAACTTGTAAAAAGAATTTTTTTCAATAATAGAGGTCTTGAAGCATTAAACTTAACAGAATGGTATAATGCTAAAGTAACAGATATTATCTATGAAAGAGATGAAGAAGATACAGAAGTAGAAAGATTTGTAATGACGTTAGAATGTAATGTAAATGAGGTAATTTAATGAAATATAAACACATAAAAGGTTTACAATATCATTTACCAAGATACGTAGATATAGAAAAAAGTAAATATCACGATCTGTTATCAGGTAAAGAGGTTGTATTAAAAGAAAAAGAAGTTGATTCTTTAAAAGACTTGGGGATCAAGCTGAAATCAACAGAAAAAAAAGTTAAAAAAGAGGAGAAGATAACAAATGGCTAAAGTATATGGCGGAAGTCAGTATTCTATAGGTATCAAGCAAAAAGATGGATCTAATTTTGCTTCAGCAGCAGCGACAGATACCGCTTACCAATTACTTCCTGTAATTAATGTATCTCAACCTGTTCTCAATCTTATAAGTTCAGGAGAGATACGAAGCAATACACCAGGTATGGTAGAATTAGATACTGCACAATTTAGATCACGTAAAGGCGGAAATGTAACATTAGATTTTGAAGTACCTGCTGAAAGAGCATTTCTTTCACGTATGGTGGCTAATGTATTACAAGATCACACAGAAGGCGGTACTGGTGCAAACCTTACACACACTTCAAAAGTAGCAGACGATGGGACTGTAGATGCTGTTGGCAGATTAGTAAGACCTGATTTTGACGCAAGTTCAAGTGCAGGTATTCCAAGCTTGTTTGATATTGCAATTTATGGTGCAGCGACTGGGGAAGATAAACTTATGACAAGTGCTTCACTTTCATCATTGACAATGAACTTTGATATGACTGATGGTAGACTATTATTAAGTGGTAGTTTCTATTCAGGGTTTGCAAGCAATACTAAATTCTTAGTAGGACAAACTTTGACAGGCGGTAGTGTAGCAGGAACACCAAACTTAACAAGTGCTTCACCGACACAAATTGAATCATATTTTGATACAAAACAATTTGATGTTAATGGAACACCTGCAACAGCAGTTATCACAGGAGTTTCTTTCACTATTGAGAATAATTTAGCAAGAGTTGGTAGAGATTCTGCTGGAGATGCTGAAAATTATGCGTTTGGTGTGCCTTCTGTAAACATTACAGGAGAAATATCATTTATGTATGATGACAATTTTAATGATGGTGCAAACAATGTTCTTCAAGATTTTCTTGATGGCGATACTGCGACCTTAACATTAAAACAGGGATCAGGAGCAATTGATACAGCAGGCGAACTATCAATTGTTGCAGAAGTATATTCTACTGCGGTTAATTATGATTTAAATGCAGACACAGGTGCAATTATTACAATACCATTTAAAGTTGTTCAACCAACTTCAAGTGGCGTAGCTAATGGTACTGCGTTTGAGTTCATACACGTAGATGGCGTATCAAATTCAAGTTGGTAAAATAAGGGGGATTAAATGAAGGTTAATATGTTCAAAAAAGAGTGGGAAGTGAAGTCAATTACATATAAAGAGAAAAGAGAACTATGGCAATTAAGTTTAAATGCTTTTCAAGATGGGAAACCAAATCAAGATGAGTATTTTCAACTATTGAATAGAGTAGAGCAAATTTCAGGATTATCTGAAAAAGATCTTGAGAAGTTGCCTATGAATGACGTAGATACTTTGTTGCAGGAAATTTATTCTCAATATATGGGGCTTGCAAAAAAAGACTCATAGGACTTTGTTGTTATGTGTGGTTTTCCCAATTGGGTTTTCCACACATATCGTTGAGTTTTCCTTATAAAAGACAAAGCCCTTTAACTAAACAAGTAAAGACATATAAGAATATAGATGACGTATGGGAAGAAGTGTATCTGCTACTGGAAAAGTGGCAAGATAACAAATTTTCTCTTGGGAGAAATCTATACTTCCATATACCCCTATTTGCTGATCCTAAGTGGTTAGTAAACACACAAGACAATCATTACTTAGTCGAATACAACTTAATGAAAGATTTTAATATACCTTTGGCACAAGACTTAGATAGTGCTGATGCAAGAAGAATTGAAATTTTTGAAACTATTAATAGAGAAATAAAATCAATACAAATTTATATGGGCGAACAAAATGGCAAATGATAAAAGAATAAGAATATTAGTCACTTCTGATACAAGAAATGCTGTAAAAAATCTTGATAAATTAGAAAGACAATCAGATGATACTAAGCAATCAGCGACAGAACTAAGTTCTGCGTTTAAGAGTTTATTCGGTGCAGCGGTATTAGGAGCAGGTGCAAGAAGTATTGTTCAAACTGCAAGCAACTTTGAAAGCTTAGAAACAAGCATTATACAATTAAAAGGCAGTACTGAAGCAGGTCAAAAAGCATTCCAAACATTTAGCAAAATTGCAGCTACTACACCATTTAAACTGCAAAACGTAGTAGAAGCTGGTGTAACTATTGAGGCATTTGGAGCAAATAGTGAAGATACGCTGAAAGCGATAACAGACTTAGCAGCATATATGCGTGTTGATGTAGTAGATGCAGCTGGAGCATTTGGTAGAGCATTTGCAGGTGGTGCAGGTGCAGCAGACGTATTAAGAGATCGTGGTGTATTAACTCAAGTTAAATTAAAAACAGGTTTTGACGATCTTTCCAAAATGACTTTACCTCAATTTCGTGAAGCATTAATTGATACATTGACAGATCCTGATGGAACTATTGCTGGCTCTACTGATGTATTAGCAGCAACTTTTAGTGGTAAAGTTTCTAATATGGAAGATGCTGTTGATTTATTGCAAGAAGCAATAGGTGTTAGACTTATAGGACGCTTAGGAGATATGGCTGTTGCAGTAGGAGATGCAGCGAGAAATGCAGCCGAGTTCATTAATAATTTGTCAGATGAAAACATAGCAACTTTACAAAAAAATGTGACTATTATGGCAGGTATGGCGTCTGCTTATTTATTATACACAAAAGGTGCTGTGATTGCAAGAACTGCAACTATAAATTTAATGAAAGCAGCAAAATTTTTATTGATATTTGAAGTTATTAATACAGCAGTAATTAATATTTCGCATAATTTTGAAGCGTTAAGCAGAAAAACAGAAGAAACAAAATTAACATTAATGGAATATGCTTTACAATTAAAGATATTTCAATTCAATAGCGGTGCGTACTTAAAACCGACACACGAATTTACAAAAGAGTTGGAAGAATTAAGAAATGGAATAATTGAAACAAAACAATCATTAGCAGATAGTGAGCCTGTTGAGCCATTAGATTTTCAAACAGATAATATAGATAAATATTTCGATTTAATGAATAGTATGAAAGATATAGATCTAAATACAGAAAATCTTAAAGAGGAAATAGACGAATTAGTTGACTCTTTTGTAGACTTAGGCGGTGCAGCGACTGAAACAGGAAATGCTGTTGTTAAATCTCAAGAAAAATCATTAGAGTCAAGCATACAAAATATTGCAGCACAGGGAAAGCTAAACAAAGAGCAAACTGTAAATACTATTAGAAACAAAGTACAAGAAGCGTCAGCATCGCATATTGCAAACATATTTAAATCTGTACCATTTCCATTAGATGTAATTCTTGCAGCAGGGGCTCAAGCAACAATAGCAGGAATATTTAATACAGTAGTTAGCGGTGGTGGTAATAATTTTGCAACAGGTGGTAGTTTTATTACAAATAAAAAAACAACATTACCGATTGGAAATGGTATAGTTGTAGGAGATAATGCAAGCGGTATGGAACGTGTAGATATAACACCATTGCCTTCGCCTATGCAATCTAATCAAGGGAATATTACAATAAATATCACTGCACCATTAGTAGATGAAACAGTAGTTGATCATATTATTCCTGCAATACAAAGGGCTCAAAGGTTAGGACTATGAGCAATGTAACAACTTCGTCCGCAAAAAATTTTATACCTAAAAAATTATTTGGTATGAAAAAGAAAAGTATAAAACAAAAATTAAAGAAACCGAAAATAAAATTAAGGAGATATTAAAGTGGAACTTAGCAAAGGAACTAAATTCACATTTAGCATTGAAACGCTGATTAGTATTAGTGTTACCATATTTATGGTAGTTGGGTTATGGTTTAATCTTCAAGCCGACATTGAAGAAGCAAAACAATTACCTGAACCGCCTATAAGCAGAACAGAATACGATCTTAAAGACCAAATGATTAGAAACTCAATTCTAAATACCGAAGAAAAAGTAGAAAAACTAGAAGATAAAGTAGACGACATTAAAGAAGATACCAGAAGTATTAATGAAACTCTATTAAATATGAATAATAAATAGGATATGAATTATGAAAAAATTGATAAATATGTGGCTATTGGTGCTTGGGTTGTTTACTTCGTCGCTATACTCGCAATCAGCATCTTTGGATAGTTTTCAAGATATTCAATTAATGAAAAATGAGTTTTGTGCAGTAATAGAGGTAAATGCTTCTTGGAATTGGGCTAACAAAATTCCATTAGAGAAATTGCAAAATTGCTATACTGGATATGTAGATATTTCTAATAAAGAAATAGGTTCAGTTATTCAAAAAGAATGGGACATTAAAGTAGTACCTACCATTATCATTTTTGAATATGGAGTAGAGGTCAAACGATTTGAAGCAGATCTTAGTATGCAATTTAGAGAAGATGATATTCTAAATAAAATCAGACAAGAGATTATACAATAATTTTTGAAGGGATAACAGGCTATGTTTACAAACACTAATTATGAATCGAAGCTGTCACCTACAATGACAGAAAATTGGTTAGTACAGATATTTAAAAACAGCACAAGCGGTATACAAACAACTGATACGCCTGATTTGGCGTTGAGTTTTGCATCTACTACTTTTGATGGCGTGGTGTATTACCCTGCTATATTAAACAAGCCAAGTATTTCATATTCGTTAGATCTTAAAAACTTTACTACTAATACAGGAAGCTTAACCCTAAATATTGGTAATATAGATATTGATGGCACAACTTTGCTTGGGACATTAGGTAAAAATTATCTTAATGCACACGTCAATATTTTAAGTCAAATAGATAATGATGATACAGCTGCGAATGCATTACAAATTTTCAGTGGTAAAGTATCAAGCTTTGGATATAAAAATAATACTATTATTATGAACATTATATCTAATAGACCATTTCAAAACGTATCAATACCCCAAGGGCGAACAAGTAGCACAAACGAAGCACATAATAATAAAATTGTTCCATTAGTTTATGGGGATTATACTGCAAGCACAGGAAAGGCGTTTAACGCAGAAGTGTTTAAATGTCCATTTCATAAAAATGATGGTACTGACTTTATGTTTTTAGTTCCTGAAGGAACAAGCGGAAGTGATGATCTTGAATTTTATGATGATTCAATTAAAAGATTTTTGCCTTTAACTGATACCAATACAAGCATAGCAGATGTTGATGGGGCTAAGGTATTAAAAGTTCCTAAATCAATGAAACGTATTGCAGATGTATTTCCTGATGAAGTTCCTGCAAGTGAAGTGGTGTTTGGTACTGCTACTACTAAAACAGCAGGAGAGTTTGCTAATATAATAGATGATAACACAGGAACGTCAGTCACAGTAAGCAACAGCACAGGCTTTTCTAACGACATAGGCGGTTTCTTTGTAAAACTTATTATGCCTGAATTGCGTGGTAAAATAACCAACTTGAAAATATCTTTGGAAGCAACATTCACACAAACATATTCTAATTTCGCTGCTTCAAATGGTTTAAGAGTGACTGTGCAAGATACTGCAAGTTTTGTTAGTGCACCAAATTCTTCAGCACATTGTTTTGGTAGCCCTGCAAGAAGTCAATTAGAATCAGGTACTATAAGCATTACAGATGTAGATATTACAGATTATGTAACCGATCATAATGCAACAGATGACGCAGGTTATTTTCCTGATGATTGTTATTTATATTTTGATTTTAATGCATTGGGCGGATCTGCTTCATATGCAGATTTTTCAGCTACTATAAAAGAAGTATCTTTTAAAATAACAGCAGAAAACGATCTCGATAAAGAGCCTGTTGCTTCTACAAGTTTTAATGCAGGTATTGAAGAAGTGTATTTAGGTAGAGATATTTTGACAGAAAGTTATAGAACTCATTCTACTGCTGATACTGCAAGCGATTTAAATAACCCTGTGGCTATACATAGGCAATTATTAGACGCTATTATTGATGTAGATGATTTTGTTGATGATACCGATATAGAAGATTCAGGGTTTAAGACAGTAGCAGAATTAAGAGATAGTAATACATCAAGCCCTGCAAGTTCTACGCATTGGAAAACAAGATTTAGTTCACACAATCAAGAGCCATTAGAAAAAGTATTAAATAAATTACAATACGAAGGGTGTTTCTTTTTTCAATTTAACCCACAAGCACAACAAACTGCTTTAACAGGTGTTAGCCCTTTACGCTATTTTACTATAGACAATGGTGTTCCTACTGCTAATATTGCATTAAGTCAAAACGATATAAGCGGTTATGAACTTGGAATTACAGAAGTTGGAGATCTTGAAACTAATTTAGTAATTAATTACAAGCCACACCCTGCGGAAGATAGATATTTAAAACAGGCTACTTATACAGCAGACACAGGAAGTGGTCAAAACTTATCTCATGGAACTATCTTTGAACAAGCATCACACCAAAAAGAAGAAGTCAATTTAGATTATGTATTTGATTCTGTTGATGATGCAGGAAGTGATAGAAATGACGACTTCGTCAATTTTAGAAGTTCATTGTTCGGAGATTATAAAACCACAATTAATGTAACATTAGTAAATCCTGAAAAGTATGGTATGATTCAAGTAGGAGATTTTATAGACTTTTCAAGCATACTATTTCAAGATCTTGGAAGCCCATTTGATGCAATATCAGATACGTTTGATAGCTTTGTGGCTATGCCTACAAACTTATTTGGAGATACTTGGAGTAATAAAAGATTTATAATAACAAATTTAAAACGCAACATTGGATCGGTTTCCATTGGTTGTCGTGAAGTTTAGGAGAAATTATGTCGAGTTTTTTTGTTTATGATTCAATCAATCAATACAGAAGTGATAATACAATTAGTGAAGGTACGTTTGGAGCAGGTTTTAGTGCGTCAGACTCTTTAACTAATCATAAAAGAGTTTCAGATCAAAACATTGGCACAGCTATTACAGGTGTTAATGCTAATGATGCTATTGCTTATACATTAGGCACAGGCGGAACTGCAAATGCTATTGCTGTTTATTTTTCAGGATCAGATGGCGTAACTGCTAATGGGGACGAAATGACAGTCAGGGCTGGTAATTTAGTAAACTCTTTAACAGCAGCTGGTAAAAGTTTTGCTTCTACTGATAGCGGTTGGATAGTAAGCAATGTTCACGACAGTGCAAATTACACAGATGTAGGAAGTTATACTATATGGTGTGTAGAATTTAACGAAGCAATAACCAATGTTGCAGAAATTTTAATAGGTAGAAAATTAGATTTTGAAATAGAGCCTGATATAAATGTTCAAAGCAAAATAGAATATGAAAATTCAATTCAAAGATCGTTAGGCGGAGTTGAATATGCATTGAACGTAAATCCTGGTCAGGAAGTTATTACAATCAGTTTTCAAAACATTTCATCTACCTTCAAACAAGACTTAACCACAATGCAAGATGCTATTAAAGGGGAGGGAAAGAAATTTCTTTACTATGATGGTAGCTCTTATCATTGGGTTAGACTGAACGAAACAATGACCTTCACTGAAGTTGCAGATGGCAGATTTTCTACACAGATAAAGATGCGTCAGCAAATTCAATAGCCTGAATACAAAAAAGCCCCATTAATTTGGGGCTTCTTTGTTTATGAGGTAACTAACTAACTGATTTTAATAAAGTATCCATAGACACATCTTGTTCCATCTCTTGAACAATCATACGTATCCTGAATAACCCCATCGACTACTGCACAAAGGTGTTTAGATAATCTTGCAATTATCTTTCCTTTGGGCAATTCTTCGGCTTTTAAGTGCATTTTACAGCCTGTTCCAATACCCATTGTTGAAACAAACTTATATCCCAAACTTTCGAGATAAGGGCGGTACACTTGCTTGTAAACTCCATTTCTTGGTGTATTGCCATTTCTCTTTAACGATCTTGCAACTTTCGTTCTTTTGCTTTCAGCATATTCTTTGTTTGCAGATTTTAAATCATCATACACTTTTTGATACGGAAGCCCTGTTACAATAGATATGCTTCTTGTAACACAATCTCCTGCATTTCCTTTGTAACCTGCTTCGGCTCTACCGCCATCATTATATTCCCATATTTTGTTCATTATTTCACCTCATTATTGTTTTTAATATATACATCAATAGTCCACGATCCATAAAGGTATTCAATTATTTCAGATTGATACTCGTACAACCATTTTGTATCATTCCAATAATAGTCTTGTGTACCTTTATATTCTTCAGTATGCTGAATATATCTTTCAGTTTTATCTCTATTGTCTACAACTCTAAAATGCATACCAGTCTTGGTATCTTTCCAAACATTACTTCCCATTATTTCAAAAGGTATTTCTATAACCATTTTATTCTCCATTTTTTATGGGGGCTTTTCAGCCCCCTGTTATTATTATTTTTTAGCACAAGGAAAAACTTTAACTTCTTCCCAATGAACACGATAAGAAATTTTAGAAATACCTTCAAGATCGTATTTTATTTGTTCGCCATTTTCGCCATAAGCACAAGAATAAAATTCTTCATCTTCATCTTTTGGCACATCTAATATATATACGTTTGGCTCAATCATTACAATAGGATCGCCTGTACATAATTCCATATCAGCATCTCCTTTAACACCGCATCTTGTTTTTCTTTCTAAAATAGTAAATTCTAAATCAGAATACTCAGCAAAAGGGCTTTTAATAATAGAAACATCTGTCAACCAACCACAATTTTTTTGTATTTTGTATTTTGGCTGATTAAGATCGTTGCAGCCAGTTCCGTGTACGTGCATTAAAGTATTACCCATAACACTACCAGCTATTGCAGTTATTTTTTTATTTTTCATTTTTTTATTTCCTTTGTTAGTTAAACTCATAATACTTGAATCTGTGAATAACCTACACAAAAGACAACAATTGCTGTGCATTATGTGTTTTAGATCTTGCCCTTATTATCATTATCTTTATTTTTATGAATATTATTATGTTTATTATTATTGTGATTAAAAATTGTTTTTAATAGCTTAAAAAATTTTTTAACCCCAAATAAAAGATTTTATCAATAAAAATTATTGTTAATAGTTAATTTTATGCCCAAATTTGTTATATGTTTTACAGATTTTTAACAAAATTATTCAGGATCTTAGGAACTTGGGAAGGATATAAAAATGGGCGTAGTTAGAGATT
>Ga0209929_1000444_pt1 | contig 15345 bp, 25 predicted proteins | sample SalPon2_C_H2O_MG_2_FD_185731 | JGI IMG/M metagenome (GOLD analysis project Ga0209929, IMG submission 185731) | Salt pond water microbial communities from South San Francisco under conditions of wetland restoration - Salt Pond MetaG SF2_C_H2O_MG... ... | reverse complement strand
ATACCTACAGCCCAGGTCGTCGAAGCACGGAATATTATCGATTGAGCTATCGTATTCCTGGCAATCGCATGAAGCATAAACATATTCCTGGCGGCAGCACTACGGCGGAATTAGCCCAGTATCGCGCCAAGAAATTGCTCGCGATGGTAAATCGTGGTGCAGAACTAGTTGAACTTCTGGCGGCGATCGAAGATTGGCGAAAATGAAAAAAAATCAGGAAAGTTATAGCTGGGATGTGTATCAAGTCAAATTTGAAGGAATAGACAACTGGACATATCCTTATTGCTTCAGATCGGGAATTATTTCTTATAACAACGAACTTTACACCGATATTGTTTGTTGTCCTATATGTAGAAACCAATTGATGACTATATCCAATGAAAGCTTGTACGGCTATTGTTCCACTTGTGGTAACGTAGCTAATTCACAGGGCGAATACAATTGTATAGGTGAATCTGTAGCTGCCGCCAGGTATAGGTTTGATGGTAATCCTGTTCCCCAATCTTTCAATTTATATGTGACAGAATCGGGCAAGATCGAACAACCAGATTAGCGATCGCCGTCACCTTGCTCCGATAGAAGCTGTTTTGCGCCGCATTAATTACGCCACTTTCAAATTACCAATAGCGCGATCGCAGGCTTCGGGGTCGCGGTCGAGATAATGGTAAACCGTTTGAACCGCCATGCCCATCAGTTCGGCGATGACTCTAACCGTCACGCCGTCGCGAGCTAGCTGGTTAATTACCCAACGGCGGGATGAATGAGTGCTGTAGCCTTCTATTCCCAAGTCGTTAAAAATAGCGCGCCAGTACTTATCTACCGCATTCTGGGTAATATGCCCCGATACTCCCCTGCTCGGAAATAAATAACCCTGGTAGTCAGATCGATAATTAGCTAGATGATATCTGAGGTCGTCGTGAACCTTGACTACGCGGTCTTTAGCCGCTCCCCAACGATTCGATTTTCTGGTTTCACCTCGAAAAGTCAGATAAGTCTTGACCTTGCCTCGCTCATCATAAACATCCGATACCCGCAATTGAGTAATGGCTCCCATCCGTTCGCCAGTCCAAAGAGAAATCTCAAAGATTAGTCTTTGCTGTGGTGCAGTAATTCGCGATCGCATTTTGCGAATAAGAGCAGGTGTCCAGATTGCCGCCTGACCCTTGCGATTATTTTTCGCCATAGATAGCCAATAAAAAGTAAAAAATAATTACTACCTTTTCTATATAAAAATCAGTATAGAAAAGGTAGTAGTTTCAAATAGAAATTCAATATAGTTGAGTCAAATATAGCAACGGCAATGGTTTTAGGCTTCAGTGAAACTACCTTTTCTATCTAGAATAAGTAGTTTTCAATTAATAATAAGTTGGGCATATTAGGTCTACTCCTATTAGTTAGTAATTCCGCTGTGGCTGGCGGACTTTTCTTATTTATGACAGACCTAACCCTGGCGGCACGATTTGGCAACGACGTAGCTTTTAACGAAACTACTAAAGTACTCAGCATCGACTTAAACAACCTCAGCAGCATTGTAGTAGACGGTGCTGATTACGGCTTAAACGTAACGGCAATGACTGATGCCAACAAAGATAGCTACGCCAGCAAGATATTTTGGGCATTGATGCAACGTTCTCGTAGCGTACAACCAGAGAGCAATAACGATGAAACGATAGGACTGTACGTTACTAACCAAGGAAAACGTAATGTCGTCCGTAACCAAGTAGCTCAAATTGGCTTTCAGCTCGTCGCTACAGCTTACAAAACAGACACCATAGGACAGAACCTCGACCCCGATGAAATCGGCGCGTAGTTTGATTCATGAGCAATTTTCACTGTATACCCGAAAGCTGCGCGCGAGTGGTTTGGCGCGAGTATCTGCCGCCCGTGGTGCGCTGGCGTTATGAAGGGGAAGACTGGCAAGAAGTTGAAGCTGATGATTATTCGGTAGAACAACAAGTAGGGCAATGCCCGACACAGTACAAAATCGAAGGTACTTACGCTAATGCCAACACCAAAATAGGTAAAAAGTGCGGTGAAAGGCTTCTTTTTCGAGGCACTTTTAGAGGTAAATTTATCCGCTTTAAATTTTTTCATCACTCAGGCTTTAATCACCTTATGGGCGGCTATGAGTATGAAGACTACGACGGAAATATTCAGACAAATCTTGCATTAGGTCAATCAGGAGAGTTATTTGCTTACGATAGTTGCCGCGAAGTTAATAGAGCGGAACGTTTTGCGATCGCGACCGAGCAACTAATATTAACAAATATCTATCGAACTGACGGCGAACCCGACGACTGTGGCGGTTGCGAGTTTACCATTACTAAAAATGGCGCAGTAGTACACACCGAAACTCGCGATGATTGCCCCGAAGTTGAAAAATTACCCTGCCGCCTGAGCGATGAATCAAAAGAGATCGAGATTGAAAAAAGAGAATATCTCGAGCGCATTGAAGTTAGAAACCAAGATATTAATTTAATCTATGTTTCACCATTAGAAGCGCCGCTAATCGATTCATCACCTTTGCCCCCAAACTGTTTAAACATTTATCAGACGTTCGTTACAGCGCCGCCATTTTTATCTAATTATGTGCCGTTGCCTGGAGCATTCAATCTTTACTCATATGTAGAACAAATTTGCTCGGCTCCTGGCTGTCCTGCGCCAGAATACACGGTGATTTGCGACTGTAATAGCTGTGAGTCATGCCCCTCCCGAACCTGTGCCGTTGAATGTGACGGACATATCTGCTGCTACGACACTGAAACGGGCATTTCTGTAAAACAAATCAATCTCAATGATTATTGTGAGGGTGAAACATGACTTGCGATAACCTCTGTACCGCTGCCAAATGCGAAGAATTAGAGCGCAGAATTAGCGCAATTGAACAAAATCTTGCCTTACTAACGGCATCATTTCAGGCTCATACAAGCCAAGATATTCCCACGGCTCACGAATATAAGCCAGTAGTAAACGTCGAAACATACACCGCGAATGAAGTTTTAATCATTGATGTTGTAGTAGATGACTCATCAGATAGCGCAGCCGTTGCTCTACCTGTAGCAGAATCAATCGAATCAAATATAAAAATAGATGGCAGCTACAGCGCGGACGTGCTGACTTTGACCGTAGCCGATGGCGAATCGTTTGATACCGCTCAAATCTCTATACCCCTACCCGAAATACCCGAACTACCCGAACACGTCGAATCAAATCTCAGGATAGACGGCAGCTACAGCGCGGACGTGCTGACTTTGACCGTAGCCGATGGCGAATCGTTTGATACCGCTCAAATCTCTATACCCCTACCCGAAATACCCGAACTACCCGAGCCAATCAAATCAAATCTCAAAATCGACGGCATTTTCCAGTCGGACGTATTGACTCTGACGGTTGCCGATGGCGAATCTTTTGATACTGCTCAAATCTCTATACCCCTGCCTGAAATACCCGAACTACCCGAACTGCCCGAGCCAGTCAAATCAAATCTCAAAATCGACGGCAGCTTTCGATCGGACGTGCTGACCCTGACTGTAGCCGATGGCGAATCGTTCGATACCGCTCAAATCTCTATACCTCTACCCGAGCTATCCAAACACGTTGAATCAAACCTCAAGATTGACGGTAGCTACAGCGCGGACGTATTGACCTTAACGATTGCCGATGGCGAATCGTTTGATACTACTCAAATACAAATAGAACTGTCAGAAGAAATGAACTGTGACGATCTAACCGACGAACTAAGGAACCTGCAAAATATTCTAGTCGCCGAGATAGAAGAGAGCGAAAACAATCTGTTTAATAAGGTAGACGGAATTAAAAATGAACTGCTCAACGATTTACTAGATATCAAAAACGATGTCGATGATGTAATTGATGCCGTAACCGTCGATATTTCAGGCAATATGGATAGTCAATTAATCTGTACCTTTCCCGTAACGGATGATGAAAAACCTATCCCAGCCTACGCTTTTAGCGAATCAACTCTTACTAACTATTCAGGTGTAGGTTTAGCGGGAATTCACGAAACTCTAAAATTAATTTCTAATAATATCACCACTATTCATAGTGACGTTTGTAAGGCGATCGATCCAATCAATTCGATATCAGTTGATGACCTCTATAAATTTTGCGAGCTAGAGGCATTAGTCGATCGCAGCCAATATTTTGACGATAATGGCGACCCTAAAACAAATAATTCACAAGAAGAATACGACGCGGCAGTGGAAGCGGCACTAAGCCAATTACTAGCCGAATCTAAGTACGGCGCTCTCATAGCTAATGCCAGCGATGGCAAATTAATCGAGGCTCCCAGTAGCTGGACAACTCCTATACTGGCTGATTTTGCCCTAATTCAAGGCAAAATAAATAATAGCGCCATCTGTAAGCTCGACGAACAAGAACCAACTGATGTGGTGGCGATCGTGGCAAGCGATAAAGTTTTAGACAAGCATCAGGGTAAAACTTTGGTGCTGCATCTAGTCACGGGTGCTAACTATCCCAAGCGTTTAAATGGCTCAAGCTACTGGACGGTTCAAATACCTAACGCCAGGTCTGAATATAGCTGGAATGACGATTTTCTAAGCTTGCGCTGGAATCGCGGGAATTTGTACTGCGAGCAATATTTTGAAGGCATTCGCGACCCCGTAAGCGGCTGGTTTCTAGACAAGGATGCAGCAAATAGCTGGTTTAACTCGGTAAATAAATTAACCACCGCCACCGAACGTAATCGAAAATATCACGAGCAAAAAACCCCCGCAAGACTTATTGCAGCCAACACTGTTAGACCTTACCGAGCCTTTATTACCAGTATCAATAGCAGTGGCAGGGCTGTTTGTGAGGTTAAATATGTCCCCGAACTAGAGTAATGAACGAGCCAATAATCGAACCAATAATCATCAATGGCGGCAGCGCTTTTCGCGGCACTTCTCTAAACGGAACCCGACCGATTACTCAATTTAGACCCGATGCGCCAGACATTAACCGACTCGACAAAATCAAAGTGGTCAGCTTGAGCGAGTGGTGCGCCAAAAACTTTATTTCTAAACGGGTTGGCAGAACCCTAATCAAAAACAAGTTGCTGATTGGCTGGCGGCTCTATGGTCAGTGGTGGGTAACTTCTAATTTAAGCTGCAAGCAAGAGTTATTAGAGTATCTGGGCGTAGAAGAATTACTGTTTGATGTCGAACAAGAATGACCTATGGTCTACCCTAGGGTAGACCACAACCTAAAACCAGAATTTGAGACGCTGAAAGTTAGTCTAGGCATACATTACAAGAATTGTTATTTAAGATGCCTAAGAAAGTAGTCAGCTACGAATTTATAGAAGGAACTAATCCTTATATCAGCGATTTTAACGAAAACTATACCGTTTCAAAGCGGTTCAATGCGCCCCCCGATTTCGATCAAGCAACTATCGACGCGGTACTAGCAGCAGTCGGCGCGAGCGAGCGAACCGAACCCGCTGTTTGTTCTGATAACGGCTTCGGCGATTTACGCTACTTAGAATTTACACGTCTTTCTGGCAATACCTTTTCTCTGGCTTTGCCCAACAAAAATAATTTGCTTACAGCAGCAGCAGCAGTAAAAGCGATCGTCGATCCGTTAAACAGCGGAAACAATCCCGTAGCTTGTATCGCTCTTGTCGGCGAGTACTTCTCAAACCTGAACGATTTATTTGGCGTATCCTACGACGGCACGACCTTTGCTACCTCACACAAAGCACCCGCTACGGCTCTCAAGCAAAACTTTGCCAGCGGCGTAATCAGCTACGAAGCAGACGCGGCGACTACTGTAGGTTTAGCGGTAACTCATTCAATTCGCTCGATTACCGAAAAAGCAGACAATGAGTTTGCTGCCCAACTTGGTACTACTCCCGCTGGTTGTATTGGCGATTTTCTAACCGTTCTCAACTGCGGTAACGGCAGACGCAATCCTCGCGCTCACCGTCGCGCCGAGCTAGCTTTTGCGACTAAAGCCGACCCTACCGATACCGCAGAAGTCGCGCAGTCCGAGACTATCGAACTGCCCATAGCAGGATCGGGCGCTTTAGATATTCTTGCCTGTTTGAATAGTGCGGCGGCATTAGATGCCGTCTACTGCCTGGGCTATCGTGGCGAATCCTACAAGCGCGTCGATCGCCTACTGTAAGCAATGGTTCTCGCTTGGCAGAATTATCGTACCGATCTAGGTCGGTCTTATCCGATGTATGCCCTATCAGTCGAGCAGTTGAACGATGTCGATACGAGTCTCGATCCAATTCAACTGCTACCCATGGCGATCGCCAATACTCGGATTCGAGTACGCAATACCTGTGCCGTACCTGGATTAACTCCAAGATTATTGATTTTGTGGACATCCGACGGCGCGCAGTTTCAGGTCAGCTATCCTCAGCCGTTTAGCGAGACGTTAGCCGATTACCTGACGAATATTGTGGCGGTACAAGCTTTTGAGTTTGTCGGCGAACGAATCAAAGATGGTCGGCTGCGTCGGATGTTGCCCAATGTCTAATCGTAATTACAACACATATAAGTTTCTCTATACCGACGATCGCGGCAGAACCTCGATTAAACGTCATCGCAGTTATTTAAATTCTGATGGCGTTACTGAGGATACGCCGACTACCGATTTATTTCGCGATCGCGTTGTGAATAGTGACTCAAAAGTAACGGGAACGAGTGCAAATCTGCGGCACGTTTGGGCATACGTCAACGGCGGTTCGCGTCGTCTGAGGGCAAAAATCCCTTACGCTCCTGGCGATCCGTTATTGGTCGAACACGTTGAAGAAATATTAAACCAGCCACAGGTAGACTGCGGCGATTATATCGGCGAAAGGTTAATCAGCGGTGGCAGTACAAACAGTATTCAGTAACAATCTAAATCCTATTACTGGTAGCTTAACCAGCCGCTTTACCAACGCCACGGCGTTCTATATCGATGCTCCGTTGTTGGGGTCGGAAATGGAGATAGATGTGTTTCTACAGGTCTATTTTCCCGTATTTGGCGGCGAACGAGTACGGAATTTGGCTCTAGGCAAGCTCAAGGATGGGCAAATTGCTCTGAATGAGACGGATACAGAAACGGTCGTACCAATCCCGAATGAATTTCTCGATTCGGGCTTGGAAATGGCGCTCTATTTCACTCCCAGCGACCCGATTTTTCTTGAGGTTTACGTACTAGGTGTTGACGTAACGATCGAGACTATCGACCAAAAAATAGAGGCAATTGGCGATCGCCTAGACGATTTAGAAACGGATAACGGCAACATCGATCTGATTCTCAATCTAATTTTGAATGCCCTTGGTGTTCCCGTTCCCGTAATAGCTGGCACAACCGCTCAACAAGACTTTTTCTTCTTACAGTAATGTCCTACAACCTAGAAACTACCAAGCAAATTTACGGCAATCAGCTTTTTCTAACTCACAACATTAAAGGTGATACTTCAACTGACGATCGTCATCTGTTTGGGATGCGCGTGCCAAGCTTTGGCATCATCAATTTTGGAACCATGGCAGCAGGACAGGTTAAAAATTTTAAGCCGATCGATAACGGGATAAACAGCGATATTTCGCTCAAGAGCGCTTTTGCCTTTACTACTTCTGCCACTAACGATGAGATTACCCTCAGGCTGTTGGATGGGACCACAGAAATCGCCGAGCAGAAATTAACTAATGCACAAATGCCCTATTCGTTTCCGCCTGGGGCAATCATTAATCCCAACCTAACGATTCAGGTTACTACTCGCTACGCCACAACTCAAATGCTGTTGTACTGGCAGCCCGTTCATGTCCTTGACTACATCGAAGTCTAATCAACTATGAAATTAACCAACGGTAAAGTAGTCTATCCCAGCACGCCAATCTATTCAGGCTCGAATTTTACCTGGGGCGAGGCAACCAAAGACTGCACCAGACCAATTGAAGATTTGGTAATCGACGGTAGGTTGATGATATCTGCGGCGCAGATCGAAGACAACATTGTAAAAACGGCGGCGGCGATGGATGTTTATCGTAAAAAGCTACATCACCGCCCAATTACCGTCACTTCCTGGTATCGCCCCGCTCGGATTAACGCGGCGGTCGGTGGCAGCAAGTATTCTCGCCATCAATACGGCGATGCAGTGGACTGGGTTACTCATCATATGACCCCCGCTAAGATTGCTCGCCGACTCGAAGCCAATCACACGGCTGGCGGCTATCATGCCTATCGGACTTTTACTCATACCGATTGGCGGGGGCATAAAGCTAGATGGTAATCAAACGTTATTATCCCCCCGCCATGGCATGGAATTTTGTGTCTTTCGGTCTGATGGTATTTTTGTGCGGTTCTGCTTGGTCAGTCGCACGGGCTAAAGCTTATCAAATCGAAGTTGCCGAATACAAGCTACAGGTTGGTACGGCACTTTCACAGGTCAAGCGCGTGTCGGACACTTTAGAGCAAGTGTCGAACTCGACCGCTCTCGCCCCCGAACAAGCGCAGAAAATTCGCGCTGCCACCGAAAAAAGCGATCGCATTCTAGAGGCGGTCGAGAAAGATATTGAAAACTCAACCGAACAAGTATTTAAACCAGAGAAAGAAAGTGATGAAGCTGATTCAGAAGATATCGAAAGCGAAATTTAAAGTATCTACGCCTGGAGTAGTCGGACAGGACTTAGAACTCGATTTTAACCCCGTGATCGAACAGTTTGACCTGTCGGGCGATTTTTGCCTGATTCACTGGCAAGCACGCCCAAAAGGGCATCGTCAGTGGGGCATTTATAGCAGTAGCGATGATAGCTACCGCTCGACGCTAGATGTGAAGTTGAACGGTCTTGTGTGTGAGTCATTACAGCTTAACGATGTTGAGGCTAAAACCATTCCTAGCGCGGTTTTCTATACGTCCACAGACAAAATTACCTGCATCAACGAGAAAACTATTATTGGTGAAGTTTTCTTAAGTGATTTGTCGGCATAGACGCGGGCGCTTTCTGCGCCCAGTGCTGCGCAAGCAAGGCTTGCCAGTCGTCTTAACGACGATCTGCGGCATTCGCCGCTGCCTCCGCAAAAGTCAGATGCTTATTGCATCGCGCCGTGGGGTTTCTCTCTAACAAAATTAGGTACGGGTTTCTTTGGTTAATTCATAAAATAACATTCGTGTTACTTTAAACAGGATTCTCGTTGTGGCATCTTTACCCCTAGCGGTTTTTCTCAGTTCTTGATAGCGGTCGCTTAATTCTTGAGTGATGTCCGTGTGATGAACGGACGATTTACGGGTAATCGTACAAATAGCCCACATATAAAGGTGGCTGCGAATTGTGGCGTTACCATGAAACTTTCGGCTCACTTTATCGCCAGATTGCTTATAGCTAAAAGATAGACCAGCGTAGGCTTGAAACTTACGCAGAGAGCGATTGCGCTTCTGTAGCTTATTCTTACTCCGTTCGTATTCGATCCAAGGTTTACCGTTGACTAGATATTTCTCAAACGGATAGAAGTTAAACAGCAGCAAAGCTCTAACCGTCGTGCCAAATAAAAAGCGATCGAACACGCGATGGTATGAGTCAAATTGAGGCAGATGTATCGCCGCTTCAATCTGCTCGACCGTATCGGTAAATCTAAGCTCAAGCTCATGAATCATTAGAGCATGGGCGCGGGTGTAGTGGCTTATGTTGATATTCAGCTCATGAGCGACGCTTTGGGCGTATTTATTATCGTATCTGGGGCATTTTTGCAGAGTAGCCAGCCAGTAGATAAAAGGACTGTAGCCTTTAGTTGGCGATATAGTCATAGAGTGACAGGCGGCTTCGGGGTACTCATAGCTCAATCTTTGACGCAGCACTGAAACGAGATTTGTCCTTAGTTTTTGAAGCTGTTCTTTTTCGTTAAACAGCTCGCGAATCTTAGTAATTAGATGGCTGTGGGTTAATTTAAGAAATCGCTTTTGACCGCGAATATCAATAAATTGGTCATCGAAGTATAAAGCAGCCAAGCAGAGCGCGTCCTCCTCATCTCGCTTGTTTGCGAAGCCGTGACCCTTACGCTTACTGTCTAAATCATTGTGACCGACCCAGTAGATCGAAATATTATGTTGTGACGCGACTATTACCCAAAATTGAGAGTACCAATGTCCCGTAGGTTCTAAAACTATGCCCGTTGGTTTGAGTGAGAGTAGTAAATCAATTCCAGCTTTATTACAGCTAGCCCTGTAGAATTTTTTCTCGTTGCGTAGTTTTCGATAGTGCAGCAGAATATTGTCTGGAAATTTTTCTAGGCAGCACAAAACAGCCGATCCACGACCGACATCTAAGCCAATTATTCGATTCATCTATACTGGGAGTAGGGTTATTGAACGTCTATCGGCTTGTGAAACTCCCGAAGGACGCGAGGGAAAATCTCGTCCTGCTTCTCTCTGTAAGCACGTTGATAGGCGTTTTAAAATGAGCGGCTTGGCTTATGAATTTCCAAAGCTCGGAGCAAAATGTATTACTACTGGCTTGCTTCTATATAAAAGCGCAATTGCCACCCATGCGTTAGCTTTGGACACTCCCGCGACATCTGGGGCAGAATGTTTCGATCGCCAGTCCATAAGCGATACTCATCAGGCGGATAATTAGTTTTGTTTTCCATCGTTGGTAAGAGCTTCGACTAGAGAAGTATCAATATTTTCTTCGCTGATAGTTAATAAATTGCGATTAAACTCGATGCAGTATACCCAGCGGTTATCGTGTGAAAAGGTTTTACTGACTACTGTGCCGCGCAAAGCTCCGCTTTGCCAGCCGCCTTGGCGGCGGACTGCCCGATAGGGCTGCGTTCCTGGTATCGTATCGCCAATCTGATATTTGGGTTCAACCATTAGCTATATTGACCCCCATAAAGGTCAGCGCTAGGAAAATAGCCGCACGATGTACAATTCCAGCTAGCTACAAGATCGAAGTGATATTTATCTGGCGCGCCACACCAGGGGCAATCTTCAAAATGCCCTTCAATAGATGAGCCTAGCCTTACACCACGCTGATATTCAGCTCGTTCGATTGCTTGTGCCTGTAATTCCAGCAATTCCAAATCATAATCATCCATAGTTAAAAAGGATCGATACCGTGTTCTAACAATTTATTCAGCACTTTAGAAATATCATCGCGACGCGATGCTGGAAGCATCTGACCGTTGCAGAGCAACGGCACGGAACGCATTCGCGTTCGCATTAGATGCGCCATGGCGATCGCCCGAATCAAATCGCTTCTCAATTCTTCTGTAATATCAGGGTTATTTTTCCATGCTGGGGCTTCAGCCCAATGCACGATATACATTCTCAGCACGGTAATGTGTTCGTCACTTAGTTCGGGAGCTGGCGCTTGGGAATTTTCAGCATAGGGTTGCCAGTAAGCATGAACAGCCTCTTCCATTTTGCCGCTGGTTTCGGCTCGCCAATAGACAGGCGCTCCATTGATGTATTGAATCATATGAATTTGTATTTACTTTGGTCATAGTCATAGTGGGAATCGAACCCAAATTTCTCACCTGAATGACTGATAATGCCATATCTAGAATAGGCATTTTTCATTAATCGTTTACTTGAATTTTTTCAAATGAGTTTTAAGACAATCTTGAACTTTAGTTAACTCTGATTCGATTATTTTTAGATTCGATTATTTTTAGATATGCATAATCGTTATAATTGTCACGGTATATCAGTGCATAAAGCCTGTTGAATGTTTTACCAATCTCATCGACTTTATCAACATCAATTAAAGGACGATCGCGATCGCTCATGTTTAATTACCTCCTGGTTCTATGTTTGACTTGTAATACTCGATGATTTTCAAAAGTTCAAAATCCATGAATTTTCTCAAGCTTCGATCGGCTGTAACTAACTGAGTCCAGTTGTCGTTACTATCGGAATAATCAAGATCCAAGGCTTGACATAGATCGGTTTTAGCCGTCCAGTGTAAAGCTTTGTACAGGTCTAATGCTGAGAAAAGCGCTAACTCATCTTCAATAGTTTGATATCGAGGTGTATTATTGGAAGCTTCCATGTTTTAATTACACTCCTCTAAACTGATTCAAGTAAGCATTGGCTTCCTTGTATTCTCGATTCCAGCTTGGTTCCGCTTTAGCGGTAGTCTTAACGGTATCTGTACCCATGGCAATATCGAAGATTTCCTCGTACTGCTGGCGAGTGAGTTTGCCGTTCTTCATTGCCTGATAGGAAAAAGCTAAAACTTCTTTGATATCAGCACCTTTCAAGGTTTGGGTTAATGAGTTATCAACTGGTGGTTGATTAATTCCATTAACGCTATCTAAATACTGCGATAATAGTCTCATCGCTACATTTAGACCCTGGTAGACATAAATCATTCTTTGCTCATCTAAGGCTCGATTTTGGTTTAAATCACACATAGTATTATTTGATTTTCTAGGTACTTTGGTTCGATTGATTGCTAACCTACTGGTTACTGCTCCGTTAACTGGTTTAGCCAGTTCCATTTGGTGGGATTCACACCCACGAGACTCACGCCATTACGTTGGGCAATCATGAGAGACAATTAATGCATCTGACGCTAACTGGAATGGAAGCCCGATCTGCGTTGGATGTTTTTTACTGCTCTCTTGAAAGTCATTATGACCTTTTCTGCGGAAAAAGTCAAATCGGCTTTTTTTATGTATTATGAAACAAGGCGATCAAAAGTTAAAACACAGTGATTCAGTGATAGAAGCGTTGAGGATAGAAAGAACCAATCTCAATCAGCAGGAGTTTGCTAAAGCTTGCTTAATACCCTTAAAAACTTATCAGCGTTGGGTCTTAGGTAAAACTGAAGCTAGACCAAGTATGGTGCAGTTGAAGCGGCTTTGTGAAATCTTGCAGATCGATCGTATTACAGATCTTCCTAACGACTTTTCTGAAGTGTACCAATCCAAAAAATAATCGCCGCCAGGACTCTTACCTTCTGACGGCGATCGCGTATCTTTATCTATTAATCAAATACTAACAATGACTTGGACAAAAAAACACGACAAGTTCGCTCTATCAGTTAATTTGAGCGAATCACGAAAACTCATTTTGCGCGATATTTTGCGAAAGGGAAAACTGAACGAACCGACAGAAGTTGAGGTAGATTTGCGAGTCACGAATCAATGGGTCGGCAAGTGCAGACTACAAGGCTTATTCCATCGCAAAACTATGACGACCGCCATCCCAGACTTAGAAGAAAAAACTATGGGCATGATCGTGGTACTTAAAAGATATTCACCTTGGGTTTATAAATTACTAGTACGTCCGCTCTCTTTTGTAGAAAGAATGCAAAGCGCAAAATGCGCCTTGGCTCCCAAGCCGACAACGGCAAACTCCATGTTTAGCGAGCAACACAAAAGAAAGAGTAGAGAACAACTACTACAAAATATATCTAGGTTAAATAGCTATCTCTCTAAGCTGGGATTGAACTATACGCCAGATGCTCTTAATCGTCTGTGGCGGTTTTCAAATCGCTCGATGGCTGAGGTAAAAGGCGCGGTCGAGTATATGCTCAAAACTCACGCTGAGAAAATTAAAAATGGTGAAGCTGCCCTGCCCGATGCTGACGCTGGCATTCGCCGCCCGAAAGGTTGGCTACACGACTGTTTAAAGTACGGCTGGCATATCAATGATAAGGATGTAGTTTTGCCTTTCTTTGACTCGATATCTGCCCTAGCAGACCACGTTAACGGCGCATTTCGCCCAAACGATGATTATCTCGTATCGTTTCAGACTTAAAACGGCTAGATAAATAATCAATAAGATGAGGTTAGTACTCGACTAAATTTAGTCGAGTACTAACCATCAATCTTTGAAGTATTATGAGCAAACAATTGTCACTTTTTCCCGCTGCTAGCGACAGCGATCGCCTGTCGCTAGCGGACAATGCTAGCGACACAAACAGGTCGATTGCACATGGCGAGGAAACCTCGCCGTGCCTCGACCTCAAAACCAAGGCATTACAACGGTTTCTGTACCATGGCAAAGATAGTCCTATAGCTCACGTCAATACCTACAGCCCAGGTCGTCGAAGCACGGAATATTATCGATTGAGCTATCGTATTCCTGGCAATCGCATGAAGCATAAACATATTCCTGGCGGCAGCACTACGGCGGAATTAGCCCAGTATCGCGCTAAGAAATTGCTAACCATGGTGAATCGTGGTGCAGAACTAGTCGAACTACTGGCGGCGATCGAAGATTGGCGAAAATAAAAGCAACCAAATTTTAACCATGAAAATTAAAGAAGCTAAAGACGAAATACTCGAAATTATCGCGCTTGTAAATTCATTCCATGAGTTTCATTACGATCCAGATGCAGATGACAACTTAGCCAGAGCAGGAATTGGTGTTCATCTAGATTTTCATCCTCGAATTTATCTTAGATTCAATTCTCAAGATTTGTCCCTCGACCCCAACGGCGACTTAGAATTTTTCTTAGTCGGTTGGCAAGAAGAATCGGACGGATTTACTTATTCGCCGCGACTAAAAGCCATAACCAAAGGGACAGAAGCTTATTTAAAAAAATTGCCCAGATCTTCAAAAATGCCTTTCTGGGGTTATCAGGATAAATTGCCCTGGTGCTATGGCGATTGTAGTTTACTTAGCCTCGAACAGACTAACCAATTAAGAGCTATTTTTTCTCTAAGAGAAAAATACTTAAATGACAGTCAGCGACTATATATGACAATTGAAATTTAGCCCTCAAGTTATCCTCAAATTACCAATGGCGCGATCGCAAGCTTCGGGGTCGCGGTCGAGATAATGGTAAACCGTTTTAACCGCCATGCCCATAAGCTCGGCGATGACTCGAACCGTCACGCCGTCACGAGCTAGCTGGTTAATTACCCAGCGGCGGGACGAATGGGTGCTGTAGCCTTCTATTCCCAAGTCGTTAAAAATAGCACGCCAGTACTTATCTACTGCATTTTGGGTAATGTGACCTGAGGCTCCCCTACTGGGAAATAAATAACCCTGGTTTGTAGATCGATAATTAGCTAGATGATATCTTAAATCGTCGTGAACCTTGACTACGCGGTCTTTTGCCGCTCCCCAACGATTTGACTTCCTGGTTTCGCCTCGAAAAGTAAGATAAGTCTTGACTTTCCCTCGCTCATCGTAGACATCCGATGTTTGTAGTTGAGTAATAGCGCCCATCCGTTCGCCAGTCCAGAGAGAAATTTCAAAGATTAATCTCTGCTGCGGTGAGATAATTTGCGATCGCATTTTGCGAATAACGGCTGATGTCCAGATTGCCGCTTGACCTTTGCGATTATTTTTAGCCATAGATAGCCAATAAAAAGTAAAAAATAATTACTACCTTTTCTATATAAAAATCAGTATAGAAAAGGTAGTAGTTT
>Ga0209929_1000441_pt1 | contig 15416 bp, 19 predicted proteins | sample SalPon2_C_H2O_MG_2_FD_185731 | JGI IMG/M metagenome (GOLD analysis project Ga0209929, IMG submission 185731) | Salt pond water microbial communities from South San Francisco under conditions of wetland restoration - Salt Pond MetaG SF2_C_H2O_MG... ... | reverse complement strand
CTATTTATGACCACCATATTTTCTCTCTATCCCATCAAATTAAACCTTAATACAGGCCCATAAAACCATGACAACACGTGACAAAAACAAAAAAGGCAAAAACGCCAAGCTCACACAAAAGCAACGTGAAGAGATTATCCAGCTTTGCTTAGATGGGAAGATGACAAGGACCGCCATAGCAAAAAAATATGGGTGTTCCGTTCCCAACATCACCTATATGATGAACAAGTATCACCGGGATAATGAACTTATCGAGAAGAAGAAGAAGGTGAAGAAGGAACAAGCTTCCAAGAATCCCCACACCTATCCAACGGACCCCATAAAATTCCGTATTGGGAAGATACTAGAGATTGAAGGGGACATTCAATTCGCACGTGATGAAAAAGTTATTCACACCTTGGGTTCACTTCATAAGCTCCATCTATCTCTTCATGATGAACTTAGAACATTTGTAGATGCCACCAAGGAAGCCCACGGCGCTACACCGGAACAACTGAAGATTGAAATCGTGGATGCCATCCAAAGTCTTCCCCCACTTCTGAAGAAACAAGTGATGGATGAATTAATGGTGGATACAACCAATGTAGTGAGATTGAACACGAAATGATTGGATTGTTACAAGCTGCGAAAAAGGCTAGGGAATTGAAGAATCTTGTGGATGAATGTCCATTGGATTTCTTCCGTCCATCCCTACCCCAAAGAAAGGTTTTGGAATCGGAAGACAACATTGTTCTTTTCCGCGCGGCTAACCAGTTAGGAAAAACCTATGTGGGCGCGGCGGAATGTCTATATATGATGAAAGGGTATTCACCATACAAAGATTTATCCCACATCAAACCACCAATCATTGTTTGGGCTATTGTCCATAGCTGGGAACAATCCAAGATTATCCAAGCCAAGATTCATAGCTTGATTGGAAAAAATGAATATGCGGATGATTCCCCCGACTTTCTCGAGGGCCGTGGGTATCGTGCCAAGAATCCATGGTTCAAATTAAAGAATGGTTCCATGTTGTTCTTCAAGACTGCCAACCAAGGAACCTTGGGCGCGGCGTCCGGTACAATCGATTTCTGTTGGATTGATGAACCCTGTCCACAAGCGCTATTTGGAGAATTGGCGGCCCGACTACTTCGGAATCGTGGGCGGATGCTTATGACCATGACCCCAATTGGTGGTGGTGATTTGTCTTGGTTAAAGAAGCTCACAGAAACAAAGCCCCCACGGGTGAAAGATATACATGCTCCCCTATCCGTGGAGAATACAACCCCCATCGATTTGGATGGAACACCATTGGAACCACTTCTTCTTCAATCGGATGTCGATAGAATAGCGGATACATATCTTTCCATAGATAGGGCGGCCCGCTTGGAAGGAAGTTGGGATGTTGGCGTTCCCATGGATGGAAGAATCTTTGAACACTTTGGTGAAGACCACATATCAGATGCACCATGTCCCACGGGTGAATATAAGTTTTCCATTGGAATCGACCATGGACACCATCCAAATTCACAGTGTGCTATCTTGGTTGCTATCTCAGAAGATGACAAAACCATCTATGTGTTGGATGAGTATTTCGCCGCCGGTGGTGAACAACAGAAAGCCACGGCAAGAAGACACGCGCGCGCCATTGTTGCCATGATTAAAAGAAATGGATTGGAACCCCTACAGATAAACCGATGGACGGGGGACCGCCCACACGGTGGAGGAAAGCACGGTGGGAGAATGTCCAATTCTCTATTGCGTTCAGCTCTGGAACACGTGTTGGATTATCCCGCCAATTCTTGCCCATTCAGAATTCACACAGCACACAAACCCCGATGGAGTGTGTATTATGGATGCCAATTGGTGAGTGAAGCCATGGTTCAAGGTAGATTCATTGTGAATCCAAAGTGTAAGAGATTGATTAGAAGCTTATCATCATGGACACTGAAAAAAAGTGGTGCCATGGATAGACTTTCTGAATGGAAACATGCAATTGATGCGCTAAGATATGCCGTGGTTCCCATCTTGGATTCCAAGTATAGCGCCCCCAAATTTTCAAAAATACCAATCCATAGGAAATAGATATGTTAACAATGCCAGCCAAACCGATTTTTCCGGACAAATCATCCAATGATAGAAGTGAAACCACAGCAAGAAGAAGAAGATTATTGGAAGGAAATTGGGCTTCCGATTTGGAAGACTTCATAACGGATTCCGTGGCGCTCGATAGAAGGGCTATTTGGGGCGCCTTGGATACATCATCCAACGTTTTCAAACAAGGATGTGAAGCGCTAGCCGTTCTCTATTCACGGAAGCCATCCGTGGGAATCGAAAGAGAGAACGCGGAAGCCGCGCGGGATTTCATTGGCCCCAATGGAACCTTGGACAAGTCCCACTATTTTGAAATGATGGCAACCGTTCAGATGAAAACAATTGGGCTTCGTGAAATGCTTATGAGAATAGATATCAGCGATTCCAACCAAATCATGTTTCGACCCGTCACCCCTGACATGGTCTTTGCAACGGCCCCCGCCGGCGACCCCATGAAACCAAACTATCTTTATGAACTTCGACTTCGAAAGAACGATTCCACCGGTGAAATGTTTTGGACGGCGGATGTCTATGATTTGAGGGACAAAGCCAATCCCCAATACCGTGTTCATTATGTGGAAGCGGATGGAATCTTGGGTGAAGAGATGACGGAAATGTTTCTTGGTGGAAATATGAGTGGGGCGAATTATCCCTATCGAGATTCCAAAGGGGAACCATTCCTTCCATGGGTGTTCTATCATGCTGCCATAGATGGACAATTGTTTTCCCCTTATGAGCTATCGGAAGTGGTGGCGGGTTCCATGGTGGCTTCCACGTACTACACATATTTGAAACATCTAATGTTCGATGCGTCTTTTCCCCAACGCTATGTGGCTTCCCTACAATTGGCGGGACTGAATACCATGGACACCAACATGGCTTCCCAAAGAATGAGTGTTTCCACGGACCCTTCATCCATTCTTTGTTTCACCGCCGACCCTGACAGCACCACCCAACCATTGATTGGACAGTTCCAAGCGGGTATGAGTGACCCCGCCACAATGTTGGGAGCCATCACCACCTATGAACGACGATTGGCCACACAGATGGGAATAGACCCCGCTAGTGTTCAAAAGGTATCTTCCGACCCAAGAAGCGGTTATTCCATCGCGATGTCCAAAGAGTCAATGAGGGAAGCCCAAGAAAGATATGAACCGGTGTTTCGTGTTTCAGATATAGAGGCAATCGAGAAGGCCGCCATGATTTCCAACGCCATCTTGAAAACATCGTATCCGGAAACCGGCTATGTTATCCAATATGAGTCCATCGAGCTTTCCGAGATGGAACAAAAAAGTCAACGTGAAAACATCATAGCGCTATTGGATAAGGGGCTTTTGTCCCCAGTGGATGCCATGTTTAAGCTATATCCAGATTTGGCAACGGAAGAAGAAGCCATCCAAAAACTACGAACAATCAGACAACAAAAGATTGAATTTGCATAACCCCAACCCAAGGTATAAACCATGAAAACAATAACCCATGAAGGCCAAGAATACATTTTGAAAAGTGAAGTGGATGGAATCGTGAGAGACCGATTATCCAAAGTCACGGAAAACAAGAGAAGCGCGGAAAAACGTGTATCTGAATTGGAAAGCCAATTGGAAGATATGTCATCCAAAGTCAAGGGAGCGGAAGCGATGGCGTCCCAGCTTGCAACCCTTCAAGATGAATTGGCTGTATCAAACCAAAGATATGAACGTCATCAAGCGATAGCCGCCCAAGGAATCACGGACCCCGAAGTGCGGGATTTGGTGGAATGGCAGTATAACAAAGCCATGGATTCCAAAGCCAAGAAGGATAGAGTTCCCATGGGTGAATGGATGGCAACCATGAAAGAGGGTGGAGAAGTTCCCACAGTTTTGAAGCCATATTTCCAAGCCCAAGAAGCCGCACATAACGCGCCCCAAGAATCCGCCCCCGCCAATGTGGATAGAAGTCAGCTTCAAGCGCTTGGAGATGCTCCACAATCCACGCCACGTCCATCCACGAATCAAGGTGTGGCACAAACCCCAAACCATTCCACAAGTGGCGATGTGTGGAAGCGCGCGGCTTCAGACTTCGAGTTCTACCAACAAAACCGCGCGGAGCTGAAAAAACAGTACTATGCTAAAAGAAACAACAGATTCAAACAATGATTAGAGACATCACCGCCTATCAAATAGATGGTGAATACTATCTTCATGAGGGAACGCCCAATGGCAACACCAAGAAAAAAATCAAGCGCATTATCCAAAAAAATCAAGAAGCTAAGAAGCGAGGGGAAGCCCATGAGGCAATCCATTGCTATAGCTTTGTCGATGGCTGGGAAGAAGCGCAAAAAACCAACCCGTCCCAAAAGGGGACAAAGAACAAAAACTAACCGAAGAAGAAAATAAGGAGGTGCCATCATGGCAGCTGTAGATTTAACAACCCTAAATTGGTCCAATGGTGGAGCCAATTGGAAACAAGCCAGTATTGGAACAGTCAACCAAGAATTTAAGATTCCCAAATGGGCCAAGCTTGTAACCGTCAAACCAGCGGGACAAGATATATTATTCTCATACACTGGAGCGGATAATACAGCCCCCGTTTCTCACGCGTTCCCCCATCCCGTGGATGCAATCATTCAATACAACCCAGTTCAAACCGCACAGGAAAGAAGTATTTTCATTGCAAGTTCCGCCGGAACCGCTACAATTTACCTCATTTTTGAATAGACATAAGGAAAAGGAACCATGGCTATCCCTATTTATTCCCCCGGTGGTGGGGGGATTACTCAAACCACCACGGAATTTTTGAATCAATCTAGTGTATCAATTTCCCACAATTTCAGTCATAAACCCCGCGTGATTATAGTAGATTCTAGTGGTGAAGTGATTATGGGAGACATACAATATTTTTCAAATTCCATCACCATAACATTTTGTACCACTGTAACGGGTACGGTATACCTAACCTAACCAACCACACTATGGAGTATTACACCCATGCAATTCTATAACCCAGAAGTCGTCTTTAAAGGCGGCGTAAAATGCGACAATGCACCAACCGAGAATGGCCACCTTGTACGAAAGCAAGATGTGGCGGATTTATCTTACATTTCCGCTATTGCTTCCGGTTCTTCGTCGATGCTTTCAGTATCCAACGGTGAACTTTCAATTTCCAATCTTGCTATCACAGATGTTCACGTGGACAACACCCAAACATCTTTGGATAACTTCATCACCAACGAATCATCCACGGCGGCTTCACTTGCTGAAGGTGATGTTCTTATTTTGACGGCCCCAAGTGCGGGAACTGAAACATACATTGTGAGCGGTGCGAATGGTTCAAGCGCTTCCAACTATACCGAGATTGAAAGCCCATTGAGCGCGGCGGAAGTTGGGGCGGTTCTCCAAGCTGGTGATGGAATCTCTGTTAATGCTTCCAACGCTACAATTAGCGCCAACATTGCGGCGGGTGCGGGACTTTCTTCAAGTGTTTCCAATGGTCAAATCACTTTGACAGTGGATGCAAATAGTGATGAAATCGTGGAAGGTTCTTCCAATCTTTACTACACAGATAGCCGTTCAAGAAGCGCTATTTCTTTGGAAACCGTGGCTTCTCCAGATGCCAACTTGATGCAATACAACAGTTCAACAGGTGAAATGAAGGTTCTTCTTTCTGATGTAACTGGTGAATTTTCAGCGGGAACCGGTCTAAGCTATGATGGATACGGTGAATTCTCTTTGAACGCTACAAGTGACCAAGTAACAGAAGGAACATCCAACCTATACTTCACAGATTCACGCGCGCGCGGTGCTCTTTCCGGTGGAACTGGTATTTCCTACACAGCTTTGACCGGTGCAATTGCTATCGACCTTCAAGGCGGAACCGCTATTGGAATTTCTGGAAACACCATTTCTTTTAATGGTTCTTCTGATGATGTAGCGGAAGGAAGCACAAACGAATACTTCACCCAAGCAAGAGCACGTGGAGCCATCCAAGCGGATTCACAAGCCGGAAACCTTCTTTCTTATGCTTCTTCCACTGGTGACCTTCTTGTTTCCACATCTTCAGTTCGTGGAGCTTTCAGCGCGGGAACTGCTATTGGAATCACAAATGGCGTTATTGCTTTCAGTGGTACCACTTCGGACGTGGCTGAAGGAACAAACGAATACTTCACACAAGCGCGCGCGCGCGGTGCGGTATCTGCTGAAAGTGTGGCGGGACCTGATGCCAACCTTCTCCAATACAACGGAACCACCGGGGCTTTCAAAGTTCTTCTTTCAGATGTAACTAGTGAGTTTTCAGCGGGAACCGGTCTAAGCTATGATGGATATGGTGAGTTCTCACTTTCTGCGAATACCGACCAAGTAACAGAAGGAAGCACAAACCAGTATTTCACAGATGCTAGAGCGCGTGGAGCTGTAACTGTATCAAGCCAATCTGATGAGCTTATCAATTACAATTCTTCGAATGGTGAATTCTCACTTCGTCTTCAAGATTTGCGATATGAAACATCCATCACTCTTTCCGCGAATACTGCTACAAGCATTACCCACAATCTTGGGAAGCAACTTGTTCACGTGTCCGCTATGGATGCAAGTGGAAACAAGATTGAATTGGACGTTGTTTATTCTTCCACTTCTGCCCTCACTGTAGAAAGCGTTGTTGGTGTAACTGTAACCATCGCGGTTTCTGTATAATCCTCCATAATTCTCCTGTTGGGGTGGGGTTGGTGCCCCACCCCTTTTTATTTACAAGGATATGAAAATGTTAGAAATGATTGGACTGATTATTGGTGGAATGATTGTGGGTGGTTCCCTCACTTTTGGATTGATGAAGGGAACCCAAGAAGCACCGGCCCCCATCGTGGTTCCATCGGACCCCGTGGCCAAAGAGCTGGGAAAATTGGATGTGGTTCTTCCCATTTGTGAACCCAAGTTTATCGAGAAGAAAGGAGATGGGCTTTGTAGGGAACTTATGTGTATGACCCAAACCAATAGCGCCACCGGTGAAGTGAGTGGGACAACATGCGATAACATCACCAACTTGAGAAACAAGAAGGCGATAATTTCCTTTTGTGGTTCCCAACATTCAGAAGCTGAAGATATAGCTAAGTGTATAGATTTATTCCAACGGCGTGGAATATAGTTTTTCACAGGTTTTCCACAGGCTATTGAAAAAGTTATTCACAGGTTCTCCACAGGCCAAACCACGTTTCCAGATAGCCACAATGCAGATTCCAAAAAGTTATACACAAGTTATTAACAGGCTATGAAAAAAAGTTATACACAGGTTATACACAGGATACAAAAACCTTGTATAATACACTTGTGTGGTTAGGGTCGTACCCGTAACAACGAAAGGAACCACGGATAACCCAAAACCATATTAGGATAATAAAATGGCTACTATTGATTTTTCAGCATTGAATACTGGTGGACTTCGCCTCGATGCAATGATAGAAAATGAAGTTCGTGCACTTCTCCATGACGCGGCTTCAATTCGTAACTCTGGAGCACTTCTTTTCGCTGGTGATGTCGCTGGTGTTGGCTCAGACACACTAACACTTCGTTACGCTGGTTTGGATGGCTATGAAGCTATGAATACAGTGAGTGACGGTGCGGAAATTACTTCTTCAAACCTCACAATGGACACTACAGATATAGCAGTGGGACGTATCGGCCTTCGTTACGACATCACAGATTTGGCGGCATTGACAAAACTTGGAAACGACATTGATGTGTTCCGTCTTGCTGAATCTATGGCGGGCGCTTTTGAATCTCGTTTCATGGAAATGGTGTGTGGAACATTCACCGGTATTTCAGCACAAGCGGGAACCGCTGGTGTGGATATGTCTGTAGATGATTTCATGGATGCTTTGTATCTTCTTGAAATCGCGGATAACCCATCTCAGCTATTCGCAGTTCTTCACCCACGCCAGATTGCAGACCTTCAGTCTTCAATCCGCAATGAAACCGCTAACGCTATTGCGTTCAACCCAGCACACCACGACCTTATGAAGTCTCTTGGCCAAGGATACGTTGGTGATTTCATGGGTGTACAAGTCCACAAGTCTTCTTTTGTAGTGGACAACGCGGGAAGCCGTGAAGGTGCTATGTTCTCAGCGGGCGCTATTGCTTATGCACTTGGAACACCGGTCCCTCTTGCAGCTCCAAGCGGTGAAATCCGTCCAGCTGGAACCCCTGTTTTGGTAGAACTGGAACGTGATTCCGCTTATTCTCTAACAAAGATTGTTGGAACGGCGTACACCGGCGCGGCTATCGTAGAACAAGCTCGTGCGGTTCAGATTCTCACAGACTCCTAGAAACATTGAATGGGTGGCTTAGGGGCTGTTTTCATGGTTCCAAGCCCCCAAGCCTTTGGGGGGATGTATGTCCCCCACCATCCCTTTTTTAAACCATGAAACCTTAGGAAAAAAACCATGACAAACCAACCTTGGACCGGCGGCGACGTAAGCAAAACAAGCGCCCTACCCATCAAACCAAATTCCCCATTTTGGTATATGCACCACCCAAACACATGTTGGGAGTTTATCCAACATCGTGATAAGTGGATGTTCGTTCCCACCTTCCGCCGTCTCTTTGAACTTGCCGGCGTGAATGGTGTGCGGATGGTTCCACGTGGGGGAACGGATTCCCAGATGGCGCGCGTGAGAATGATGGACAACGGATTTGAAGTCCTCGAATGGGACCTTGGATATCAGACAAGACACATGACAAGAAGCGGCGGTTATTACTACACAAGTATATGGGATTCCCCAAAAGTGATTGGAAACCGTGTTGTGTGGAAAGTGGACACCTTAGCCTATAATGATTGGCGTGTGGAGCTGATGGAAGAAGGTGTGATTGACTTCCCAGATTTGGACATTCTCTCTTTCTTCGTGGACATGCAACAAAAGCGCGTGGAACGAAATGAAGGGAAGAACATGACCCCAAGAATCCAAAAGCAATATGACAAAGATTTGGAACGTCTCGATATGATGAAAAAATATATTGAGCTTGGTGGACCGGTTACAAAAGAAGGAACCAAACCAAAAGCCAAGAAGGTGAAAAGAGATGTCTAGAGAAAAATTTGAAGCGTTCACCAAAAGATTAATGGAACAATCAAAGAAAAATGGTGGTAAGATGTCAGAGACAGAAGCGCGCAAAATAGCCGCCAATGTCGCTATCCGCCACGACCGCAAAAACAGCGGGAAATAACCTCCAACAATAGGATTTCGAAATGGCACAATATAACGGAAAACAAGCGTTCACAGTCCCAAGACCAATATGCGTAAAAGATGGAATCAACATTGAAACCATAACAGCGGACAAAACATTAACATATAGAGATTCACAGTATCAAATACTAACTAACAATAAAGGTTCTGTAGCTGTTGTGAATCTTCCAGTATTAAAAAACGGCGCGTATTTTTGGATTACTTGTGGAAGTAGTTCAGCACATACTATAAATGTAAAAGATGCGGATGGTGTTGATGTTATTGCCACCCCTAATTTGGGCGCTGGTAAAGCTGCCTTAATAGCTTCTGATGGAAGTAATTGGGCCGTTGTACTAGAACAAGCATAATCAAGGATTGAATGATGGCGCTTCTTGATACATACTATGCCCCACGGATACGAGTTCCCCAGATGATACAACGGGGGAAGACTCAAATCGTGGAGCTTATCATATATCGCAATGGTGAGGAAGTAACCCCCGCCGGCGCCACATATCAACTTTTGAATGAAGATGGAACGGAAATCATTTCCACATCTAGCGCTTCCATCGTTGGAAACAAAATCCAATACACAATAAATTCTTCAGTGGTTCCCCAAACTATGACCCTAAGTGACGGTCTCTTTGAGCTATGGGAAGTAGAGATTGATGGATTGGATTATACATTTCAACGTCCAGCGTATTTATGCCGCCGGCCTTTGTATCCTTGCATATCTGATATCGATTTGGAAGCTTCATATTCCGATTTGGAAAACCTTCTTCCGGATTCATACACAGATGGATGGCAAAGATACATAGATGAAGCTTGGGTTCGTATCATTGAACGTCTTAGGCAGCTGGGAAACCTTCCATATCTTATCACGGAACCCCAAGCGCTTCGTTCCTCCCATCTTGAATTGGCGTTGGCTTTGATATGGCGAAATATGCATAGTTCTTTGGGCCAATCCAATGGACGCTACTTGGACTTATATAGAGAACACATCAAAAGCTATGAATACCAGTTTAAACAAATATCGTTTCGTTACGATATGGATGAAGATGGGCGCGCGGATGATGTGGACAAAAGAAAAGCCGGGTTCCCAATGATTTCCACCACCAATCCACCATCCCGGTATCACCGTTTTAAATACAGGCGGTATTGATGGGAACGGTTCAATTATCATCTATTCGTTCACGGGTGGCCACGGCTATGGAAGCCATCACGGGGGCGGGATTGAAAGAATCCCCGCTTCCTTTTGGTGCATTTGGGAGAACCCCAAATTCCATAGCCCACAAAGCCTTTTCCGTGGGAATAGGTGGTTCCAATGCCATGGATGATAGACAACGACCCACAGAAGGGGCCATGTTACAAACGGATTTGGACATTACCTTTGCTTTTCGTCTCCGTCCTTTGGACCAATTGACAGATGTAGATAATCAACTGAATCTTGAAAACACCATAATCACCGCTTTATTGGATAGAACCAATGCCGTTCTATATCCAAACCTACACATCAAACTTATTTCAACCAATAGGGCTTTGACAGATAGTGGGGAATACATTCTTTCCACGTTATCTTTTGAAGCGCTACATTTTATTCCACTTTCATAATCAACCAATAGGAGCTTCCAATGGCTGAATCCACCGTAGTAGCCGTCCCACGTGACGGAACCATAAGCATCACCAACGGAGATGCAACCGTTTACACCGTCGCCTTCGAGAATGGCGATATGTCAATGAATCTTGACCTTGCGGAAAGAATCGTGATTTATGATAGAGGTTCCATCGTTGGGCTTCGTCAAGGAAATGACCCCGTCCCAAGTATCTCTTTTAGTGTTCACCTTCGTGAACTTGCAGATTCCACAGAAGATACACTTCTTGATTTCATCTATAAGACTGGAAATAGTTCAGCTGCGACATCAACAGGTGGAACCGGCTTTGAACAATTCCTTTGTACTGTAGAATTCCAAGCGAATATGAGCGCATTAAGCGGTTCCAATACAAAAGTAACCTTCAACAAGGTTCTTCTATTCGCTTCTATCGCAGAAGGAAACCCCGATACAATCAGTGTAACCGGTGAAGTCTATGGCTCCATCGTAAGAGCTGAAGTTTAATAATGGAGAACGGAACCATGAAAAAATCCATTGGAAAACTTGATTGTGAATTTGGGCTTCCCAAATCTATGTCCACAATGTGGGATGTGTTCTATATGATTTCCACCAATCCCAACCGCGCCCAATTGGGTCGTTTGTTCGCGGCTTTGGTGGGAATCTGCATCAAAAATTATCCATCATGCCCAAAATATAATCTTTCAGATTGTGATTTGATGGCTTATGGTGGGAAGGTTCAAGAATGGCTTTCATCCCAAAAGGTGAACCCCATCCAAGTTCTACAGGTTGGAACGGAACTCTTCCAGATGATGACGGAACACATCTCCACAGATGAAGAAGTGGAAGCCGCGGAAAATTTTACTTCACCCCCGCCGGCGGAATAGTCCGGACGGGGTTCATCATATCACGGTATTGGCACCAAGAACCAACATGGTTCTTCAGTCTTCCCAAGAATCTCCAAGCGGAGCTTATAGCGGATTATAGATTGGCCAACATGAAACCGGATGATGTGAAGAAAAAGAAGAAGCGTTTCCAAATTCAAAATCTGAAAAAGAATCATGCTAGATTTAAAAGAAGGGGGGCGCTAGATGGCTAGAAGAATACGATATGGAAAAGGGAAGGGTTCCATTGAAATCACCGGTCCCCAACGTGAACTTTTTGAACAAGCGCTTCGAGAAGTAGCGGGTGAAACGATGAAGGTGTTGGAAGCTGAGATTGACACCCGCGTGGAATATGCCAAGGAAAATTGGATTGTGAGATATGGAAAGCCCATCACAACCAAAGATGGAAGAACATTCATCAAGAAACAAAAATCCAATCGTTCCATAGATAAGTTCACCAACGGGATTCGAATAGTTCAAGGTGGAAAAGCCATTGAAGGATTCTTTCGTAACGGTGCCCAATATGCTTATGCCATCAAACCCGCGTCATATTCCAAAAGAGAGAATGGAAGCGCTTCCACGGTTCCAGAAGGGGAAAGTCTAGCAGAAGAAACCATGTGGAAACCCGCGCGGAAAAGCGTGGATAAGCTTGTGAAGAAATTGGCGGATGCTTTCATAGAAGACCAAAAGAAGAAGGGATAAGACAATGAGTGACGTAAATAAGACGATTAGTATCCAATACCGTGCGGAAGTCCAAAATCTTATCAATGGTTTGAAGAAGGTTGGGCAAGTCTCAGAGAAGGAAGCCCAAAAGCTTGTTAATGATTTGGATAAGGCATACACTAAAGCCGCAAGGGATGCCGAGAAAAGCGCCGCAAAACAAGAACGCGCCTTGAAGAAGGTTGGGAGTACTGCCAAGGGAGTGGGGAAGGGAATCCAAGCTTCGTTTTCCAACATCTCTATAGCCGCCGGCGCCGCCGCCATTGCGGTTCTTTCCTTTGGGCAACACATTGCAAATATGTCCAATCAATTGGTGGATGCATCTACAAAAACCGGCGTGAATGTTGATACATTACAAGGTTTGAGATTGGCCGCTGAAGGTGCTGGTGTATCCTTTGAAGAATTGGAAGTGGGATTGGTGAAGCTCCCGCAATTGATGCAAGATTCAGCGGATGGAAGCAAAACCGCACAAAAAGCATTTGAAGCGCTTGGGGTACAAACCACTGAAACCGTGGATGGGTTTGAACAGTTAAGAAGCGCGGATGATGTCTTGAAAGATGTCTTCAATAGTCTTCAACAGGTTACAAGCGCGGAAGAAAGAGCCGCCCGCGCCGCTGACATCTTTGGACGTACCGCCGGCCCCAAGTTCATTCAATCGGGAGCCATAGACAATCTTGATAAGTTCGTGGCATTGGCCAATGAATTTGGGGTGGCAAGTGGCCCCAAGATGCAAGAACAAATGGCAGACTTCCAAAGAAAATCCGCCAATGCCATGATGGTTCTTCAAGGTGAACTAATACGGACTTTTGATGTCTTGATGGGCGGTGAAGGTGGGGCCGGTGGTGGACTTAATAAAGCTATGGATTTGTTGGTTGAATCCTTTGTTGTTCTTGGGAGTGTAGCCCAAAATGTATTGGGTGGTTTGAATCTCCACTTCCAGAAACTAGGATTTGAAATCCTCCCAGTTATCAAAATTTTGATGGGTGATGTTGGTGAAGGTGTTGTTCTGATGGAAGCCTTTAAGCAACCCATTGCAGAAATTGATAGCCTTTTACAAGGTGAAATTGGGGAAAAATTTGCTTCTCCAATTGAACACGCCATGGTTAGACTAGGTGAATTTAGAAAACTTGTTGCAGACACATCAGGAACCCCATCAACAGGTGGAAGAGGAAGAAGAAGCGGTGGTGGTGCATCCCAAGCCACGCAACAAACCACCCAAGCCGTGGATGAACTAGCCCAAGCCATGAAGATGGTGGAAGAGATTGAAGATAAAACATTGGCCGCCATGCTGAAAACACGGGATGAAAAGGTGGCCCAATTATCCGGTGAAGAAAAGATTCTAGCGCTTCGAGATATAGCACTTCAAAAGATTCATGAAGAAAAACAAGCGTTAACGGATTCCGTGAATACTCAAATCGAAAAGCTCCAAGCGATGGAACAAACCCAAGAAGTATTGGACACCATCGCCAATCTTGAATTCGTCCATGAAGATGAAATGGCAAGATTGAAAGAGGAAAGAAGGAACATCATCAAAGAAGCATTTGATGAACAACAATCTTTAATCTTGGAAACCGGTGAATTGGAGATTGAAAAGAATAGTGAAGTCACAGAAAAGCAGCTGGAGAATGACAACCGATTGAAGAAAAGCGCGCGTGAAGTATTCCGTGAATACATGATGGGCGCGGATATGGTGGTGGAAGGTTTGAATGTAGCCGCCGACCTGATAGACCAAAATGCAATGAAGAACAAGAAAAACGCGGAACTGGTGTTTAACATCCGGAAAGCCGCCGCCATTGCTGAAATCGCCATAGCAACCGCCCAAAATGTGGTGGAAGTGTTCCCCAACCCCTTCTTGATGGCGGGGGCCACGGCTTTGGGTATTGCCCAAGGTGCTTTGGTTGCCAGTGAACAACCCAAGTTCCACATGGGTGGGATGATTGGGGGTGGTGGCACCTTGGCACCGGATGAAACGATGGTAACCGCCAAAAGAGGGGAAGCCATACTTTCCACCGCCGCCGTGAATCGGATAGGTGAAGATGGTGTGAGAAGCTTGGAAACAGGTGGTGGAATAACTCCCAAGATAATTGTCATGAATCCCTTCAAACATTATGATAGATTTATACGTGGACGGGATGCCATGGGCATGAGCGCCATCCAAGGAACTGGAAGAAAAGGATACTAAAATGGGTAACAACGTAACACCGGAATACATACGTGGATTCATTCTCCCCTTGGATGTGGGAGTGGATAACATTTGGCAAGATGAAACCACCATATCACAACAGAATTCAAGCGCGGGAGACCCCATCCCCCAACAAACTTCCAAGATGAGAGTATTGGCCACGGGAAACCAAAGTGATGGTGGGGATTTGTCGATAGTCACCCGAAAAGCGGGAAGCGCCGGTTATGGTTCACGGTTCACCTTCAAGGAAAACACCACATCCACCACCGTGGAATATGGGCGGGATGCAATGAACGCCATAAGCGGATTCGAGTATAAGCTTATTGGGAACACCATCACCAATACTTCATACAGAAACCCCACTTCTTTGGTGACATCTAGTGACACGCTATTGGTGGCATACCAACAAATAACCACCGGAAGCAATCTTTTAAAGGTGTTACGAATCGACAAAGATGGGAATGAATCCACAGCCACCAATCTTTATTCCATCCCCGCTTTTCTTTCCACCAATCAATTTATGCACCCTTGCATGTGTGAATTGGAAGATGGCTCCATAATCTTGGTTCACATCTTGGAAGATGCGGATGAAGCCAATGTTCGAGTTCTCAGAAGTGAAGATGATGGTTCCACTTGGGACGTTGTAAGCCGTGAAGGATGGAATGAAACCATCCCCGTGGGAGTAACCGCCGGCGCGGGTGTGGATACTTATGAAGTTATCCGGATGCGTTTGGAATCCATCACCGGTTCCGTGGTGCTATTGGTGG
>Ga0209929_1000439_pt1 | contig 15417 bp, 13 predicted proteins | sample SalPon2_C_H2O_MG_2_FD_185731 | JGI IMG/M metagenome (GOLD analysis project Ga0209929, IMG submission 185731) | Salt pond water microbial communities from South San Francisco under conditions of wetland restoration - Salt Pond MetaG SF2_C_H2O_MG... ... | reverse complement strand
TTCAGTTTGAGCCTCAGCTCGTAATGCTGCTCCATCCAACGATATTTCGGAACCAGGAATAGGTACTGAACTATATTTTTCTCTGATTGCTCCTAATAGTTCTTTAGCAAGAGCAAGTGTGTATTTTCTAATCCACTGTCTACCCACATCATTTATTCTATTATATGGGATAAAATCATATCCAACATTTGAATAATCAGATACTACATCTGCTGTTACATTTGTTGAGTTTTGAATAAATTCATTTCTCACAAAATATTCAAAATACAACTTACCTTCAGTTGTTGGAATTGGAAAAATTTGTAATTTATTATTTACGATATTAAAAGAATGCGCTGATTTTCTGAATTGGTCATTAAATTCAATAGCTTGAATTCTTAACATATCTTCATAAATTGGCATCAACATAAATTGTGCCGCTGGTGAGAATGAACCAAATCCAAATTCATCAATTAAGTTTAGTGTACCTTGTCCACTTACCGAATAAGGGTCAAAGAATCTATTGATTGCTGGAGTTGCTTCGTGAAATACTTTTACTACATCAATTCTATTAGAACTCTCACTTACATCTGCCCATAAAGTATCTAAATCATAATTTTGTTGTTTAGCAACTAAATCAATTGAACCTTTTTTAATATCAGTATTACCACCCACACCAGAAAGTGTACCATATGCATCTGATATTGCTATTAGGTCAGGTAGATTTGAACCTTGAACCAATTTTCCACTATAATTTGAACCCGTTGGGTTTCCTTTTAATGTATCTAAGTTATTTCTAATATTGAATTGGTTTACTTGCGAAGCATATTCTGAAGTGGCTTCTTCAAAACAAGCAAATAAACTTTCATCAACCAATTCTACATTTTGGACTGGATATCCTAATCTTTTTGCACACCAATTAGCCACTTTAGGAGCATCTGTTACAAATAAAGAATCAGAATCAAAAGTTCCAAACGGAGTATCTCCTGCTGAGAATGATGATGAACCAGGGTATATGTATTCTACTGACATAAATTATTCCTCTCTTTAGTATCGTATCTATAAATATAAAGAAATATAAGAATAGTGTTTTTGGAAAGCGCATAAAAAAAGAGGGATAGTTTCCCATCCCTCTTAATTCAGTTTATAATAAAGTTAACTTTCTATTAGATAGAAGATAAATCTTTAACATAAATCTTACCATAGTACTCAGGTCTAACCATTTTCTTAGCGTATCTAGTCATTACACCTCTTCTCGGAGTGAAATTCTTAGGGTCATACACTAATGGAGTCATAATTAGTGGTACATACGGAGCATATACAGCACCAGTTTCTAGGAAGTTGCTTCCTCTAAATCCTAATAAGATTTCGTTAGAAGTCATATAAGGGTTTTTGTAAACTGTGTATCTGTTAGCTAAAGAACCAACTTGCGTTACACCAGCAGCGAAAGATGAAGCATCTTTATCAGCTGATACAGAGAATGCAGGGATTGATTCTAAGATAGTACATACATCAGGAGATGCTACTACAAAGTTAGCTCCACCTCTTAATGTTAATTGGTGAATCTTATTAGATACTTTGTTAATCTTAGTACCTAAAGTCTGGAACCAAGTGTTCTTTTGGTAAGCTTGTCCAGCAGTTGCTGCGCTCCAAGAAGAACCATTGTACTCTTCACCGATTGTAGCTGACCAGTACTCAGTTGTTAAAGCGTTTGATTTTAACATATCTAAGATTTCTAAATCAATCTCTAATGAGATGTAATCAGATAACATAGAAGTTAATTCAGCTTCAGCGTCAATTGAGTGGTAAGCGTTAAGGTCTTGCGCTAACTCAGGAGTCCACACAGCCTTTAGTTTTCTAGTCTTAGCAACGATTGCTTCAGACTTAAGTTCTAAGTCTACTTCAGGAATACCTAAATCAGTCTCAGGATTTTGGTCCAAACCAGTTGCTTCAAAATCACCTCTATCGTAATCATTAGGAACTACTGAATGTTTTACATGCGGGTCACCAGGAGTGATAGCCGATGCAGATACAAATAATCTGAAGTTAGTACCATCAAATGAGTTGAACTGAGATACGTTAGAAACGATACCAGAACCTGATACGATGAATGAAGCTGCTCCATCCTCATCAGCAGTTGCTCCAATAGAAGCTTTTGAAGTTTCGATGATAAAAATCTCACCAGCTTCGATAGAAGCAGATAAAGAAGCATCAAAACCTACATCTGCATGTGTTGCAACAGAACCAGAACCAGCGTGCTGAGTAAATGTTACATTTGTAGCTTCTTGCTCATTTACTGAGTATCCGAATCTTCCGTTTCCGTAAAGACCGTTTTCAGCTACATTAGTACCATTATCTCTAAATTCACCAGTACCACCGAATAAAGATTCAGAAGTAGTTCTTCCTGCAGTAGCAGTACCATATTTGAAATCTAGATAGAATACAAGCCCAGAAGGTAAGTTCATAGGTTGTACACTAACGAATTCTTTAGAAGCAATCTCACCAAAGATTCTTCTTACTAAAGGTAAAGCTACACCGCTCCACTCTTCAGAGTTATTGACAGTACCAGTAGCACTTGCCTCATCAAGCAATTGTTTTGCTTGGTTTTCTAAAAGAACAGACATTGCGCCTTGCTCTTTTTCGTTTAAACCTTCAAGAAGACCTGTGTTTTCCCACTTAGACTTTAATTGTCTAGTTTCAGCCAACATTACTGACTGTGGGTTCTTGCCTTCCATTAGTTTAGATAAATCAAAATTTGCCATTTTATTTTTCCTTTTTAATGTTAGTTAATTATTTGATATTAGCTAATTGTTTGAATCTTTCAGCTAATGCATTTGTGCTCTCAGAAATAATTTCTTTTGCAGGTGCAGTTGAAGCAACTGGTTTAGATGCAGACTCTGCTACAACTTTCTTAGTTTTCTTCTCAGTTCCTGTAAAATTCATTGATTCTGCTAACGTAGCGTAAACTAATTTTACTTCTCTAACAGATGTTGTTCTGTCTAAGTTTTCTACAACTTTAGATTTTTGCTCGTTTGTTAACGAGTATCCTCTAAACAACTTGTTAGCGTATAATAATTTTGCGTTGAGAAGGTTTACTTCATTGATAGTACCTTGTAGAGTCTTAATAGTAGTATATGCTTCTTCTAAGTCTTTTTCAAGTTCTTCGTACTTTTCTTCCATTTCTGAATCTTCGTGTTCTTCTTCAGAAACTTCTTCATCATCTCCGTATCCCATTTCTCTAAGGATTTCATCTACTAAGTCGATTTCATCATCCATGTCTTCTTCTTCTTCACCTTCGTGAGAATCTTCAGAATGCACTTCTTCTTCTTCTTCTTTAACTTCTTCCTCACTAGGTACTTCTTCTTCAGATTCTTCTTCAGAGTGAATTTCTTCTTCTTCTTCAGAAACTTCATCTTCATCTTCCATACCCATTTCAAGTTCTCTAATGATAGACTCTAAATCTAACTCATCTTCTTCTTCAATTTCTTCTTCTTCAGAGTGAATTTCTTCTTCTCCTTCTTCTTCAGAAATTTCAGCGTCATCAGCGTTAGTTGGGTCATCATATCCAACTCCATCCACTTCTTCGATTTCTTCATCTTCAGAGTGGTCACCTTCTTCTAACTCATCACCTACTTCTGCAGTTTCTTCTTCAGATTCAGGTCCAAGTTCGGTGTGTGCGTTTGAAGCGTCTGCTGATGGTTCAACTGAAGATTCTTCATCACCGTCACCAATATCACTTGAATCTAATTCCTCTTCGATGTCTTCATCATCACCTTCCATTTCAGCTTGTAGCTTCTTTGATAGGATTGATTGTAATCTTGGAGTAAATGCTTCCTCAAGTGCAATCTTAGCGTTAGCGATTGCAGTTTCTCTTACAGCTTTAGCATCGGCAATTGCTTCTTTTAACAATTTTGAATTTGCCATTTTACTTTTACTTTTTTTAATTTGCTGAAGTTATTTGAGGAACCTCAATATAGAATAGTGTAATTTGGTTGTTCGGTCACTTCACATTATACGCGAGTATTCATTAACCAACAGAACCCACATAGATTGTGGGTTATTATACGAATAAATATATAAAAATTTATAAAAACATAAAAAACTAAAGAAAATTATAAGTTTTTTATAGAATTAGTGTAGTTACTTTATTTTTTTACCTTTTTTAATGTCTTTCTTTAATTCTTCAAGAGCATTAATTTGGTCTTGTATTGCCATTTCTAAACTTACGTTTCTATACTTAGCTTGTTTTCTAACAGCTAACATAGCAATTCTTTTTTCTTCAGTAGAAGGTCCTTCGTTTACTGATTCATCAATTGATTCGTTAACTTTCTTTACGTGCTGAACAATCTTCTTAGCAAATGCCGGAGAAGTGATTTTAGCTATCTGAATAATAGTTTCTCTTCCATTAGGTCTTACCGATTTTGAACTTGCATGACCTTTCATATCAGGAAACTTACCATCCATTGAGTATCCATAATCTTTAATTGAAATTAGGTTACTATCTTTATCAAAAACAAATCCATATGAACTTATTCTTGAACTATAACCTTTTCGTATAGTTACTTCAAAATCACCTTCTCTATTTTTCTTATCAGAACCGATGACCATACCAAAGGATTCACCAGTTTTGTTGTTTCTACCTTTGATTACTTCGGTTATTGATTTACCACCACATCCACCTGGAGTAGTTCCAGCACACCCACAACCACAATCAGTAGATTCATTTACTGATTCTTCATTCATTTCAGAAATAACTTTTTCTCTCATTATCTCTCTTACGATTTTTCTAAGTTGTTCTTTCATCTTTGGTAATCCTTTATGTTTCGTTACTGCAAAATCTTCAATCTCCTTTTCACTCATTCTATCAACGATATCTTTTATTTCATCTGAAACCTCTGAGGCTGGTATTTCACCTCGTTTGAATGCTAATGCCAATCCAAATAACTTTTGTTGTTGTTGTGATTGTGCGGGCATAGTCTTATAACAATTTTAATTCTTTATCTTTGTAGGTATCTGCGAAATACCATTTTTTATCTTTTTCATTGTAAAGGTAAACATATTCAGCACCAGATTGATTACCAGCATTTTTAATATAGTCAGAAACTTTATCAAATTTACCTTTCGTAAATTTTCCACCCTTTTCACCTCTATCTCTACCATAGAAAATAGTTTGGTCTTTACCTGGATTTTGGAATGTGTGGTCTCCGCCACCATCCATTTTTTTATTTAATGAAGAAATACCAATACCTTTATCAACTTTAAGTAGTTGTTTGATTTTACCACCACCATAGTGATTTTTTGCAATTTTACCTACCCAATCAGGATAACCATCCCAATGTACATAAGTAGAAACAATATTTCCACTTCTATCAATTACACCAATCTGTGAACGAGTTCCTTCGTTAATTAACTTTTCTGATAATAAGTCTTTTAGTTTCATTGAGTTTTTCACAGGTCTACTAATATAAGATTCAAACGCAGGTTCACCTTTTGCGATGTGATTTTGGAACCTTAGTTTCCTTTTTTTTCTTTCCTCATCATAATACCCTTGGGGTTTTTTAATGACCCATGAATCGGGAAGTTTACTATTTTCTTTTTCTTGGTATTGAAGGCGTCTTTCTTCTTCAAAATACTCATAAATAGAATTAATAGTTTCAAAACTTAACCAACCTTCGTATTGTTTTTCTATGTTACGCATTATCTCTCTGGTTTCATCATCAGACTCACGACTTCTTTCAATATTTACGCTTAAAACCTTATCAAGTATATCTTTTTTTTCACTTTTTGTAAGTTTAGTTGGGAAATCCCAGGAGTCAGGGTCAAATGTTTTTCGCATCCATTCCTCTTTTTCTCTTCTATCACTTCCTGGAGCTCTATCAAAAATTTTCTGGTTATATCCTAAAGTAATTGTACCATCAGGTAACAAAGAAAATACTTCTTCAGTGTTTGGACGGTCTGCATCTGGGTCAGGTGCTCCAAAAATATAGTATCCCCCATTTTCTCCAATTTTCTCAATTTTTGAAATTTTTCCACGCATATCGTAATCATTGGGATTTTCTTTTTCTATTAACTCTTCAAAATTATCCGGTAATGAAGCACCCACTTTTAAGTTATTTACATCAAAACCTTTAATAGGATTGCCATTTTTATCTTTTAGAGTTTCAGTAAAGTTACTAATTTCTTTTGGCAGATACTTTTTTTTATGTTGATGTAATGGATTAGGTCCTTTAGGTGACTCTTTTTTAGGTTTTGATTTCTTTGGAGTTTCTTCTTTATCTTTTTTGACATCTGGAGCATCATAATTGCCTTTGGAAAACATACTATTCTTTTTCCCTTTCGATTTATCATCTGAACTATCTATATCATCATGAGTTCCTGCCTTTACAGCAGCATCTCTTGCATCTTTTGTTTTGAATACTGCAGTTTCTCCACTCTTTTTATTAGTAGCTGTGAATGTTTCTACTTCATATAATAAGTTTTTTAATTTAATCATAATATTACTTTTTTTCTCCAAGTCTTTGTTTCATAGTATCTGGGTCTATATCAGAGATTTCGTAGTATCTTCCTAAAATATGTCCCATATCTTCATACAACGAATGTAACCTTTCATCTAATGCTCTTGCCTCAGATGCAACTTTATCAAATGACTTATCTAATTTATCTAACTCACTCATATTTCTTTTGATGGTTACTTTATCAAACCAATCACCAGCTTCTGAAAGAGTTAATGTTTTTGCAGCCTCAACAACACCACCTAAAGTTTCTGCAACTTCAACAATATCAGATTCTCTATTCATCTGCTCTTGGTAAGTTTTATAAGTTGAAATAATTTCTAAAAAATGTTTTTTAACTTCAGTTGCTAGAGGTCTATCATCTTTTAGAGATTCGGATATAGAAAATTTACCATCTACAATTTTTACCTCGTTGATGTTGGTTTTTCTAATATCATTATATCCTTTAGATACTTTAGTACCTTCTTTGTTCTCAACTTTCAAACTAAATTTGTTGTTGTGAACGTAATCGTATATGTCAAAATTCTTTTTACTCATTATCCTATTTCCGTTATAATTTCTCTCATTAAATCTTGTGCTTTACAAAAATCACCACAAACATCAGTACCGATTTGTTTGATTACTGATTCGTTCATTGGAGTCATAAATGCACCATGTGTAGATGGGTTGGAAACAAAATCCCAACCGATTAGTTCAAAATCTTCACCAACTAAAAGTTTGTTATCTTTCATTGGTTGAGTAGAACCCATACCTCTTGATGAGATACCTAAAAGGATTCCTGCTCTTAATAATTCTTTTAGAATATTACCAGAAGGAGTAGGTAAGATTTCCACTGTACCTACCACATCATCACCTTCCCAATGTATTTCTTTAATATTATGTGATACATTCTTTAGGTTGATAACCGAAGAGTCTGGGTGGTCTAATTCACCTAATGCTCTTCTTTCTTTAATAAGTGTTTCGTACTTTTTTATTTCTCTTTGTAATATTTCTTTTGGGTACACTCTACCATTTTGGTTTTCTGCACTTGCTCTTTGAAGGATACCTTTAACCATAGTTCTCCCTGATGAATCTTCGTTCACCTTTCCTTCAAATAAGTTTGTTTCTATTAATAGGTTCTTCATATTGGTTATCCTTATTTATATTTTTTTAGTAAATCTGCAAATTCCTTCTTCACTCCAGAAGATAATCTTTTATGTACACCAACTTTTGCTAACATAGAAATTGCATCTTTCATTTGTGCATTATCAATAACAATACCAGTTCTTGTTCTTGCTAAAAGAGGTCTTTGTAAAAACATTCTTAATTCAAATGCTAAATCTTTTGAAATTTTAACTCCTTCAACTCTTGAGGTTTCACCATCTTCAACACTTCTCAATAAATCAACTTTTCCCAATCTTCTTTCAGAAATTGTTGTTTCTTTAAGAGTTACAGGATAAGTTTTACCATTAAACTCAAATTCGGTTTTACCTTCTTCTTTTGCTTTTCTTGCAGCTTGCACAAATGCTCTACCTTCGTTTACTGATTCTTGAAATTGTTTGATAATCTTCTTTTGTTTAGGATTATTTGGTCTACCAGCAAGTGCAGAAACTAATTCTATTCTTTGAGGTAATCCACCCTTTTGAACATATTTAAGAAGTTTAGTAATGTTTAATGCGTGTTTAGAAACAAAATCCTCAACTGCTTCAGGTCTTGTACCTGTAAAGTAAGCAATCTTTTTGATTTGTGGTTCTACTCCCTCATTTACTGATTCAGCAAATTTCATCAATCCTCTTACTCTTTTTATTAATGTACCTGCAGGAATCCCATAGATATCACTCATTACATCTTGAGTAAACTTGTTTGATAGGAAGTTAGATAATTCTTTTTTAGTTGCAATACCACTCTTAAAATCATCTCTTGCAATTCTATCTAATTCTTTAGCATCTATCTTACCTTTGAAGTACGCAGTAAGTGCATCTGCTTTGTAGTTGTATTTACCTTCGTTTACTGATTCAACTTTATATGTTTTACCATCAACTTCAAATTCATCTTCACCTTTTTCTTTTGCTTTAGTAACAGCAGCACCAAAGGCATTACCTTCGTTTTTCTTTTCACCCTTTCCACTCCATGCCTTATCAATTTTATTGAAGAACTCTTTCTTTTCTTCATCTGACATTGATGGAATAGATTTACCTGCTTTTTCTAAAGCTTTCATAAAAAATTTTTGATAGTCAGATTCTTCTGACATAATCTGTCTAAGTGTTTCTTTGATGTCTTCTCTGGTAATACTCATAATTGCCAATCCTGTTTTATAGTTCCGATATCGATTTTGATATTCTATTTAACCTTTCTCTTATCTTAAAGAGATGACTTTGTGTTCGTTTCCATTGGTCTTCGGATTTTAATCCACTTTCTTGTTTAATCTTACCATACCACTTTAGAAATGATTCCATTTCTGAAAGTTGTTTGTTGATTCCTCTAATCCCTAAACCAATTTTTTGTTTTGGAGTTCCCTCAGATTTTCTAAGTTCATTCCAACGATTCTCATTAACTTTAGTATAACCACCACTTACTTTAATAATATGGTCTACATCAGACTCTGCTTCATCATCAGTCCCATCGGTATCTGTAAATGCATTTGGGGTATTATAACCTGCTACATTACCAGTAGTGGTTGCCTCATCAACATCTAAGTTTTCTTGCTCTATTTCTGCAATTAAATCTTCAATTAATTCTTTCAGATTCATAGTTTACTCTTCAATTCTTTTATTAATTCATATGACATCATTATTGATGAAACATGATTATCCGAAACATTTTTACCAATCTTAACTTTAGATAAAACAGAAATAGTTTCCTTTAACTTAATTTTAGTTACTTTATCAGTAACCTTAGATTCAATTGAGTTTAATTCTTTTATAATAGTTGGAATCTGTTTTGTTACATAAGATTTGAATCCAGTTGTATTACTTAAATTATTGATGTACTCTTTTAATAAAGATTTTTGTGATTCATTTAAGTTAGAATATTTTTTATTGAAAGTTTCTACTAAAATTTTATAAGTAAGTAATCTTAAATCTTTTTCTTGTTTTTTATAAGATTCAACTAATTTATCTTTTTTTAATTGAGTTTTAGTTGCTGTATTAGATGTAATACTTTCAATAAGGGTAATTTTTGAATTGAACACATCCTTAACATCGTAGTTATTCATCTTTTTAGATTCGAAAATCTTATAGATAGATGCCATCAAACGATAATTAGATATAGGAGAAGATAAGAATTCATCCATATTGAATGATTCGTTAATCTTTTTAATTAGATTATACTTCTCTTTATGTAATTGTTTCTGGTCAATACGATTATGAGCTTCGTTAACAGTATCAATGAACTTTTCAGCTCTGGATTCTGAACTATACTTTTCCTTCATAAGAAGTTCGTATAATCTCAACTCTTTGTTTAACTCTGTTTTTGGACTAAAAAACTCACTTACGATTTTTTTAGCTTTTTCCGTGGTATCACCATTAAGAACTTCTAACGTAATTTGTCTTACGAGAAGTTCAAACAGTATACCTGTATTCTTAAATTTTGAATGTTTTACCCTCTTCATTGTGTTTTTATCCTATAATAATATATGAATATACGATAGCATACATCGTATATAAATATAACTTAATTTTGATTTCCTAAATTTTTATTCATCAATCAAATTTGCGTCATCTAAGAAGTCTCCGTTTTCACTCATTAACTTCCTTTTTGCCGAAACTCCGTTAACGTATTCTTTCGCAACTTTTTGCGTAGTTTTACTAACTTTACTTTCAGTTTTCTTTAACGCTTTTTGATTTTCTTTTTTACCAAGTGGGTCTCTCCCAAGTGGATGCTTATCCTTTCCATAGGTGTTTCCCTCTCTTGGTCTACCACCTTTGTTTTTTAACTCAGTTTTTAATTCTTCCAATTCATCTTCAACATCAGTTGGGTCTTCTTCCACTGCTGGGTCATTACCCTCATCCTCAATTGAACGATATCTGAACCTATCTTTAAGGTCATTAATAAGTTGAACCTTTTGGGAATCAACTTCATCTTCACTAAAGTTAAATATATTTTTATATGCCCATTCTTTAGATACCATATTTAGTTGTTGAATATCAGAAACTAATCTAACCTTCTCACTCCAAAGATTTACTTTTTCTTGCTCATAGATTGTAGATGGATTAACTAAGTCTAATTCAAAATCTACCATATCAGTTCCCTCAATACCTTGAGCAGCTAAATGAGTTACTGCAATCTTAGTTAATTCTGATATTAAAGTTCTTTGTATTCTTTCGATTGTTCTTGCGAATCTTACATCTTCTGCAGCAAGAGTTGCTTTACCATTTACATTCTCATCATATCCTAAATATGCTTTTGGAATTTTTAATGCTGCGAATAGTTTATTCTTTAAGTAATCAATATCATCAATAGCAGTATATTCTAAACCACCTAATGAATCAATTTCAGTTCCACTATCACCACCTCTAACAGGTAAGAAGAAATCTTCGGTTAAGTTTTGAATATTATACTTTAAGTTATAATCTCCAGTTCTTTTATCTACGAATGGAGTTTTTTTCATTTTACTAATAATCTTTTGCATATAGTTATCAACCTCTTGTGGAGGAATGTTACCAATATCAATTTTGAAAACTCTCTTGTCTGGTGCTCTCATGATTCTATGAATTAACATAGCATCTTCCATAAGAGAAACTTGTTTCCAAATTCTTCTACCATTTTCAATCATTGCTTTTCCATATGGTAAGAAGTTAGTATCTGATAATAATCTAAAGTGTACTACCTCATAGTTTTCATATTCACCTTTACCTGCGGGGTCATGGTTTAATTTGAACTTTACATAGTTTGGATTAGTTGGGTCAGTATTTTCCATTCTTTCAAGTTCATAAACAGGAAGTGGTTTTACATTAAGAATACCAACACCTGGTTGAATTTCTTGTAGTAAAAAGAAATCACCATACTTTACCATATTTCGTGTCCATGACCATAGGTTAAATTCTATATTCAAAACATCATAGAAAAGGTTTTCTAGTATTTCTTTTATTTTTTCGTTTTTTGATTTTATTTGTACAACTTCTCCAAATTCATTTTTAAGTGTACATTCATCTGCGTAGATATCTAATGCTGATGAGATAATTGGGTCATTATCCATTGCATCATAATCTCTAAAAAGTTCTCTACGAACTTGATGGTATGCCATTGATTGAGCTGCCATCTGGTCTCCATAAAAAGACCTTTGTAGTTTAGTGTACCTATCTCTTATATTCATAAGATTAGTACCACCTTGTTGTCTATCATCAGTATCAACAACTCTCCTTTTTCCATCTTTATCAACCTTTACGATTGCTTGAGTAGAAAAAAGTTTTGTTAATCTTTGAAAGAATGAACTATTGTTTTGTGCTTCTGCCATTTTATTTTCTTATTTTATAACCTTTATTTATTTACCATGCTTTACAACTCCAATACCTAGCTTTATGTCTTGGTCCAGGTGAATCACAATTGTGTCTTGCTCTAAATGCTTTTTTTCGGTCTGGATTATCTTTCTTAATCCTCATAGTTTTCTCACCTGCTTTTTTTGCAGATGTTCCACCATGTCCAAAGTTAACCTTCACAACATTTCCTTTTGGATTTTTAACATACACTTTGAACTTCTTTACATCACCAGCTATCGGTTTGTTTAACTTAACATCTCTACCTTGATATTCTGCTTCAGTAATGTCCTCTTTTATGTTTTTTAGAAAGTGAACAAACTCTTTCAAATCTTGATAGTTTTCAACATCGTATTCTTCGATAGTTTCATCTATTGATAATTTGAATTCATTATAAAGTTCTTTAGAATAATTTTTCATACTTAATCCCTATTTAACCTATACTATATAAATATAAAACTTTTATTTTATAACCATTTAGTTAAGTCCTCTACATTATCCTCACCAATTTTCATCTGCCATGGATTTTCATCAACATCAGTTGAACCATATACTCCACTATAAGTATAAGATGAAATACTGTTGATTGCTTGTTTAGTTAAATCAATTCCTTCTTGTCTTAATCTAAGTGCGGTATCACGAACCCATAGTGATATTGCTAATGACATTGTTAAATCATCATTATAACCCCTCATTGCTTCAGCTCTACCATGCATCCATATAAATGTGAATAATTCATCAATAGTTCTAACTGAACGTATTATAATTGATTTCTCTCTAACATACTCTTCCAACTTAGAAATAATTAAAGGTCTTGTTCTTGAAGTAGTTGAAAATCCTGCAACCATTCCTTTATCCTGTGCTCGATATCTATTTGAGAATTGGTGTTCAACATCTACATATTTCAAGTCCTTACTCATATAATATAAGTTAGGATAGTTTCTATCAATCACTTGTTGAATAGTTGCCCAACCAATATTTGCGTTTTCAATTACGAGTAATGCTTGATTATATTCAGTTGCTAATGCAACTAAAAAATTACCAAAATCTTTTGTATCTAGTTTTCCTCTATACTCAGCAACTTGTTCAGAGTCTTCAACATCAATTACATGAGCAGCTGAATAATCCGATGAATCTCCTCTAGAAACATCGGCAACAACCATATATGATTTATTGTAATCTGGGAATTGCCATTTCCATAAGTTTCCATCAAAACCAGTTTTTTCTAAAGGTTCTTGTACATAAGTTTCCTTATAAAATTGAAGTACTTGTGGGTCAATTACCGAATCACCAGAAGATACAAAATCACAATCACATTCTTGTGCTGCTCCTTTTGGTCCTAATAAAACTTCTTGTTCATCTCTCCAATCTTGGTCTCTTTCTGGATGTACACTCCAATGTAGTCTAATATTATTAAATCCATTAGTACCATCTTCAGAACCTACCCAAGTTTTGTGAAAGAAGTTACCTACACCATTTGGAGTAGAAAGAATAATTGCATTACCACCAGTAGATAATGTAGATTGTGCCGATACCCATATCTCTTCAATCTTATCAATGAATGCTGCTTCATCAAATACTAAAAGGGATAGTGCTTCAGAACGACCTGCATCTCCTGCTGCTGATGTTGCTTTTATCTGAGACCCATTTGAGTATCTAAGGGATAGTTTATTATCTTCAATAGTTGTTAACTTTAACCAAGAAGGAAGATAACTATTCATTACTCTAACCTTTGTTACCAAGTTTTTGGCAACTTCTTGTTTTGTTGCAATTACTAAACAATTAAAGTCATCGTTAAACAACATTTTCCATAAAGAGAATCCTGCCGTTAAAGTCGATATACCAGTTTGTCTGGATTTAAGAATGATATTATATCTATGGTCTTTGAACTCATTTAGAGTTTCTTCTTGGAAAGGATATAGGTGAAAAGGAATTTTACCCCTAACAGGGTGTTGAATCATACAATATTTACGCATGAAATAGGTTGGGTCAGAAGCACACTTCTGATACTCAATCTTAATTATTTCTTTTAATGATGATTTCTTAGCCAAACTAAATTTATTTTTTTCCTATTTTCCAATACATACCACCAGTAATAAATGGTGCTAATTGTGAGGTATTAGAATTATTCTGAATACCTATACCCAATTGATATAAATTATTCTTTTTATTTTTTAGGATTAACCCAGCTCCAACATTACTGATTATATCTTCTTTGTTGAAACCACCATTCAATCCCCAATAAAATTCATTCTTTGGTAATTCTTTTACAATTGTTGTGTTATACACAGTTGGGATTTGGAAGAACCAATCCACATCTCTTGATTGGATTTGGTTTTGTGAAATGATATCAGTTAGGATACCATATCCTAAAGTTGGATTTGGTTTCTTTCCTAATGAATCAGTAACACCTTTTGGAAAATCATATGTAAGATTAAGTGTATCCTTTACTTCGTACTTTGCGAAATAATCTTCTACAATTTTCAATGTATCAATATCGATAGGAACTTCAACTTCAACAGTTTCAGTTACTACTTTAGTAATGTACTTTGGTACATATGTTGGAACTTTAACTGTTTTCTCTACAACAATAGTATCAACTTTTTGTTCTAACAATTCATAATCTTTACCATCTACATTTACTATTTCTTTTTCCCCTTCTTCACCACCACAACTTCTTAATAACAATACCACACATAGTGCCATTATCATTATTGTTTTCAAATCAAATTTCTTTAACCAACTCATAATTCATAGGTTTTAATTTCTCGTAGGCAGCGTTTCTTTTTTCTATAACTTCGATAAGTTCTTTTTTACCATTTTCTATATCAGACTCTATTTGTTCTCTTAATACTTTAACATCTTCATTAGATGTCCACTTCTCAATAGAACCATCATCATTTACATATTCATGAATATTTTTAACTTCATTCAATGCTTGATTCCACTTTTCTAAAACTTCAGTACCGTGTGCTGCCATATTAGAATATATCTTATACTCATTATAAAATTCCCACATACCATCAAGTTTTATTTGTGTTTCTCTACTTGATAAACAAGCTCCACAAAAACCAGTTTTCTTTATTAGTTTTTTATCGGCATCTGAATATTTTGTGTTTTCACAATTATCCCCCTTACCTTTGGTTTGTTCTTCTAAATATTTTCTAACCTTTGATAACTCCGAAGATGCTTTAGACTGTTTTACTCTACCATATGATTTTTGTTCCCAAACTACACCATTTTCTTCCCATATATCACCAACATTTCTTTTTGTTGTTTCTTTGATATTGGATAATGATATTTGAGTATCTTTATCATACTCACCAGTTTGAATCATGTTAACCAACTTTCTACGAGTTGGGTGCATATATTTTTTATTGAATTTTTTCTCAGTCATAAAATCGTAACTTATATATCTGTATATATAAGTATTAAGTTTTTTACTATTCGTAAAATAAACCGAGAATCTGATT